>Ga0157363_1000794_pt1 | contig 25026 bp, 11 predicted proteins | sample AttsexASBM1_FD_111477 | JGI IMG/M metagenome (GOLD analysis project Ga0157363, IMG submission 111477) | Fungus gardens microbial communities from leaf cutter ant in Ribeirão Preto, State of São Paulo, Brazil - Atta sexdens ASBM1 | ecosystem: Host-associated > Fungi > Mycelium > Unclassified ... | reverse complement strand
TCGGAGTGCGTTACGCGTCTAACTAGCGACCCACCGACCGAGGTGTCTCCGTAAAAAAAGTGTTTCAAAGATTTCATGTCGGATAAGCATCCATCACATTGTGAATCCCTCAGACCCACGGCGGTGTGTATCTCGAGTGTCTTTTTGACACTGACGGACAAACGGACAAACGGATAAAGCAACAATGGCTCGTTTCGAGCGTGAAGTTGAATGAATTCTGTCAGAATGACAATCAATGATACAGCGTTGTGCAATGAAACATTATCTCTCAAGTAAAAAAAAAGCATGCAATGGTATTTTTCAAACGACTTGAAGAATTCACAAGTTTCATAAAGAAGAGAAAAGGAAGATTGATTTGAAATTAAAATAAGTTGAAATGTATTTTCTTAGATAATTATAATTCTTGGATAATTAATTCTTCGTTGAAGATTGTCCATCACGACCTCCACATTCTCGTATACAGAGTTAAACGTACATCATTCGCGACGCGGGAGAGATTTCACATATCTCGTATTTGCGATCGTGAGTCATGAATCTGCAGACTAGATAAGGGAATGATACATATGTCTTGTCCTCATAGATTTTATGATGAAAAGAACGTGTCAGAACTGACAATAAGGTATTTATAAATTTTATTTTTTTTAGCAAGAACGTGACAATATATAAAAATACACAAAGGATGTGTAATAACGCAAAATCTAAGAAAAAATGTAATGATATCAATTAATTTTGTATTCAAACAAATAATATTGTTCTTTTTAAGTATTGATTTCGGAACACTTATTAATAATAAGGCCATAATGATAAAACAATAATAATTATAAAAATAATAATTATAATTTTTAATAACTCCGTGATTAAATTGATAATAGAAACATAGTGATCAAATAATCATTGATTTTTTTATTTCTTTTATAAAAATTATTGATTTTATCATTAGAATATATTATACTGTCATTCTCTCTAACATTTACTAGTATAATTATCACGATTTATTTTGATATAAAAATATTTAAAAATGCATAATATATCGTTTCCTTGATTAAAACAACGTGTGAATGATAAAAGATCCTCGATATAATCGCATTAATTAAATCGAGTTTGCTTGGTTTCATCCGGCTACGTCAGATTTTGATGTATAGTCACTTCAGCAATTATTAAGTCTGCTGCTACCTCTTTCATTTTCCCTTTTTCTAAGTATACCCTGCGATAAATGCAATTGATCATTCAGATGGTATTTATCCACGCCTTGCAATATCTCCTTACAATGTAAGTGAAACTTGAAAAAATCATGACTATCTATTATCTCGTATAACTGGAATATTATTTGAAAAGTTTAAACTCGGCTTTTATCATATATAATTATCAAAGGTATTTTCTATTATTATAAAATAAATTATTCACATTTATTTATTAGATTGAATCTCTCTCTCTCTCTCTCTCTCTCTCTCTCTCTCGATTTAAATTTTTGCCGGTAGTTTTGTTGTTGCCGAGAAGGTGAACAATTTTTTGTAAAAATAGAGATTTCTTCGCCGTTTTCGTTTCTACATGGCGCTCGTAGTGAACGACCATTTTGCAGATATCATCTTCGATATCATCACGCAAGACATTATGAAGATTTACAGTTATTCGAGTAAGCGAAGCGACGCAGCGTTGTATTATACCCAAGATTCTTGACGGAACCCCCGCGGTGTCATACGCTATCAAGATATCATCGAAGCAGAGCGCCAAGGCGTGCACTATATGATATTCTCGTATCTATGCATCTTTCTATGTCAATTTCTATAATCTAGCGTGTAAGACAGCATTAACAGATACCTATAACCACTACAGATTATTCGAGGGATTTATGTCAAGTCAACTCATTCCTATATGTGGGAGCAAAAGTAATAATAAAATCAAAATTTGCATTATGATTACGAGTATACTTTACTTTTTTACCATTTTTTGGAATTCAAGTTTTTAATTATAGTTTACTTTTTTAAAAATAATTTATCGCTTGAAAACTATACGATACACCCTTCTCTTGTATGCTGATATTATCTAGAAAGGCCCCCATTCTGACTTCTGCGGCTAACCACACAGAAGTTGCTTTTAAAAAATGCAACCGCGACTAGATGAATCAGTGGATCGTGACTCATACATATCAAAAAATGTCGGCATCGAGAAATTGAGACGTGCAAAGTAAAATCGATCAGGGAATAAAACCAGATTGGAGTATTAGTATGCTTGCAAATATTGCGCTACATTTTAGATTATATATCATTTACGAGCGTAAACGCGAAGGGGTTCAATATTTCTTACTCGAAAATTAGTCTTGAGGGAGTGCCTTAACTGAAACTAATAATGCTTAATAGGCTCTTTGCTACTATAAATTGATACACAATTTTCCACAGGAAAAGGGATAAAATATACGAGCTCTATACATATATATCGACAAAGGTATTTTAACGACAGCTTATTACACAAAATATTACACACGTTAGCCTGATTCTCCCAGTTTTCCTCTATTTTCAAGGAATTCACATTCACATTCTATGGTTCTTTAAAACGTCTGAAATGTTTGGAATAAATTGAGAAATATCAAATAATCCAGAAAACGTCGGTAATTGATCATATAAAAGCAACACGTTAATTATCTTTTCGATACGGTGAAGATAATCTGCTTTGGAATATTAAATGTCCAATGTTGTCATGATTTTTTACAATATATAAACTTTTCTTAATTAAAAAGTGTATCTGTTATAAATACACATCGGTTTTAGAAATAATTGAATTTCATTGGATTATAAAAACAATGTTTGAAAATTTGTAAAAATTGAGATAAACGGTACATAATTGGAACTGCCCTGACAGCGACTTTAACGGTTGATGGCGAACGGTGCTGCGGAACCCTGTTGCAAATAGCACACCATTAGCCTCCGTATGAGACGGGCGTAATGTTATACATTATGCTCTAATGACTACGTGTGGATTGCTGCTGCGCATAAGTACGCGAGTCCGTTGTTCTCTTTTACCCGATCATCATACTAAAGACACAGGTGCACTCTTCAATAATAGTTTTCAATGTTCAACATAATCTAATTAATATAATAATGCAAAGGACAATTTTTTTAAAAGTTTATCAAAATATTTTACTTGAAAAGATTTTTTTGCGTAAATAAAAATTCAGTCAAAATAATGTATACAAAATATAATTATCGATAATATTATTTTGTTTAATCTTGTTTTTATTTTTATTACTCTGAAATGTAAATCCCTGTAAATAATTTCTCTTATTATTTCAACATTATCTCAATTAATTTTATTTGTATAAAAAAATTCTTTTATATATTCTTTTAAAATCTTCTTTTGAGAAATTTTCATCAAATTTCATGAAAACTGAAAACTACTTTTTTCGAAATTGTGTATAAATATAATAATACTAATTAGACTTAAAAATAATATAAAAGTTGGAATATAAATATAAAAAATATAAAACAATTATTAATTTCGTCAATTTTTCTTCGTCAAAAGATAGTGTGAAAGAAAATACTGTAACAATTCATCAGATATAATCGTGATAAAGTGCATCTTAACTAAATAACGAGCAATGAAGACAAATGGGTAACCGCTATCACCTGTCCGTCCATGACATGCCTTCGGGGCATCGTCATGGTGCAACTCGTGTTTAATTAAGGTTAACGAGTAACGTACCTAGCACGTAATTAAGGAGAACGTAACCACTTACGTTTAATTTTGTCACCTTCTTGCAATTGGATAACGTCAGATTTTTCTACAAATCGCATCTCTAATTAATTTCTCTAGCGCATCTCTAGTTAATCCAATACACACAGCGACCATTGTCATAACATAACAGGAATCAAATACATGAAGAACGAGCCTCCTTCTCACTATCTCATATTTATTATGAGAAATGACGTGGAGCGTTCTATTCTTTCTTTTTTTTTTCCATCTTGGCAAGCCCCTTGCTCGATTGCATCTTCCCATCAACGAGAAATCATGAATGCGCATGCCAAATCTTTGAAGGGAACGATGACGGGATCCCTCGCGTCAACGTCTTTCTCGTTTATGCTTCGCGAAAGCGACGTGACGAGGAACGAAGTCCCTCCGGGCGATTTCGGACCGGCTCGTTTTCACGGCGGCACGCCATCGCCCCTTCTTCTCATGTTCGTCGTCAGGACATCCTACAGATTGTCCCACCACGTGGCCACGAGGAGAGATTCGGCGGCCACTGCGAGATCCAGCGCGATGCATTCCAATGCAAATATCTCTCGCCCTGGGGACACGGCATAATCGTCGCAATTTCATGCTTCTCAGAAATTCAACCTGCTCGCCTTACATCTCCTCTCTTCTACGATCCTTTCTGAAGCCTGATACTTTCTTACCTCATCCCCCGACCCAGTACTTGATAATTCACCCTCGAGTACTTTGGAGCGCCTTAATATTTCATTGCTGATCGGAAAGGAATAACAGAATCGTAAGTGGTTCGTAATGAAGGGTATATTTATAGCTCTTTCGGAATGATGGATGAACCGCATGATTTTATAAATCATCTTCAAAGTGATATATCGGTCTCTAATCTTTCTATTATTCTTTCTTTTCTTAAAAAAAAAGAGAATTAAAAATACAGATAATCACTTTTCTTAAAGAATACTTAAGAAAAACGCTATAGGATATAAATTAAGCAATGAACCAGCAGGAGACTAAAGATATCAAGTTTCAACTTGTCATCGAATCGGTTTTAGCATCTGTTAACCGCTCTGTTTATTCATAGTTTATTCATCAAGATGTTGAAGTTAAGACGATAAAGATAATCGTTGTGAAATTTTTAATTACTTTTCTAATCATTTGCTTCTTAAGAATTTTTTAATATAAGTTATTTTAATATAAGTCCCGTGTTTTTCATTTTATTATACGAGTATGAAATACTTGATTATATTTAAGAGAACAAAAACAAGACATCACGGAAAAAAACACAGGAAACTTCAGCAAATCTACAGTCGTACGTAATATACAGACAGTCAATTTTGTATGTTAAAATAGCAAAGTTGACAGCTGAATAACATTAGCGATTTGTTAAACCATGAAATCTTCTTAGCTGTTGATGTTGAATTCGCATAGTAAATTATAGGTTTGCTGTACCACTCAATTAATTTTTTTTCCGTAATGTTTCATGCTTATTACGAGAAGAAGGAACATAAAGCTAGATAATTATAATATCTTATGGCAAACTATTAAAAATCCTTCCTCTTAAAAATGCAGACTAAGATTCTCGTGTTAAAATAGTTTCTACACGTACATCAAAATATTCATTGCTTATTTATCTTCTCACTTATATGTATTTCTCACGACGGATCTCTTTATTTCAGGGTGGTCGGAGCGGTGGTGGTCGGCGCGGCTGTCTGCAGCCGCATCCCTGGATTGGCGAAAAGTCAACGCGAGCAGTGCAGAAAAGCGCCGCACGCGATGCCGGCGGTGGGCGAAGGCGCCGCATTGGGTCTGCGCGAGTGCCGGCACCAGTTCCGACATCACCGTTGGAACTGTTCCCACGTATCCAACGATCAGGTCTTCGGTCACGTGGTGGTAGTGGGTAAGGATTGTTCTGTCACCAGTACTCGGTATTTATTACGCCGCGTAATATATCGTGGATGCTACATACGTATAAGATACTTGTACTCTTCGAGCTCCGCGAAAGGCTCTCCTGCCTGTGTAAAGTAGTAGGTAGCAGGATGAAATTGCGCAGTTAACGTTTCAAGTATCCGCAATAGAAACACTGTGCAATTGAAAACGTAAAAAAAGAAAAGTTTGGATATATGAGAATCCATCACTAGAATGCGCGCATAAAGTAGTATAGCTTATTGCCTGTTATGTATCAGTAAGTCGCGTGCGTGTTGGAATATCCTCAGTACATATATTACGTTACGAGTTAAAGAAGACACATGGTTGTTACATCATTCTCGCATTCTATTAGACTCGTACTTGTACCGCACTAATGATCTTTTCATTAATATCCTTGTACTTTGTCATCAATTTATTTTTTCATTTACATTCTAAACGATTACCTCTCATTCTAGAAGATTCAGTGATTAAAAATACAATTTCAGAACTAAATTAATAAATTCTCCATCTATTTTACCATAAAAATTACTACTCTCGTGTAGTTATTGAATAATTGATCAGCGATTGTATATTTAATTCTTTCAGTCATTCTACTTAAATAAACCAAAACGGGCATTATTCACGTGCATAAATATTTTTAGAGCTCATAATTTTATTTTTAAAAAATCAATAAAAAAATAATGTACATTAATATTCATGTACATTAATATACATTCTTATATATCATTTTTTTCTTATATTTTTAAATAAAACCAATAAGAATATATTAATATTCCAAAGATTGATGGTAATATTAAGCCAATTTTCAAAACTTCATCTAACTTTGATAAAAATATTAAATTCCTTCATTTTTCTCTTGAAACTCAAAATCGAAAATTCTTAAATTAAGTTCTATCCGGATCTCTTTAACGCTAATTCGAAGAGACATTTTACGGCAGTGCTGTGCCAGAATTTTTATAGCGCCTAGAATTTTACGGATAAAAGACGTGGTAGCGCATTTTTATCACTATGGAAATCAGAGGAACGGCAAGTGGTAGTGGACTACCATACATACACATCACATTCCAGTATAAAATAGGGTCTGGTTTCTCGTGTTACCGTTTCATCGTGACTGCAACTTGCACTCCAAGTACATAACTTACGTTCGAACACTAGGATTATCCTGTATCCTTGCCAATTAAAAAATAATAAACTAATATAATAATAATAAACTAATATTTAGAAACATATTTAATATACATTTATATTCTTTAATATATAGGTATAGTAAAAAGAAATCCATTATTTTTGCATGAAATTGAATGGAAAAATAATGGATTTCTTTTTACTACACCTAATATGTTCTTCCAAATCAATTTTCTAGATAATTCTAAATTTCAGTATTCTAAAATAAGTATTCTAAACTTGTACGATCTCTCGTTATTTTATCTGTAATTAAAAGAGAAAAAGTTATCTCTCGCAAAGTGTAATTATTTAAATGTGCTCGATATATGAACAGACATCTTTAATTTTTGATGGTAAAGAAACAACCTAATATCAACAAGTTGCGCGTCGTAGTGGAGGATTGGTTCGATGACAAACGGCGAAAGCGATATTTTTTGAGAACAAGATAATCTCTGAGTAGAAGCTGATATGTGATCCAAAAATATTGTTAAATGCGACACATTTGTCATCTTGGCATTAAATACTACAAATGTGAGTCGAGGGGATAAATGTCCCACATCGAAGGAATATTACTCGGTTGTACTATACTGCGTGTTACATCATGAGATGTCAGATCTCGTGAACCTTTTTTAGATTTTAAAGAGAAAAGATACAACTGAGAAAAAAATTTCCATTAAAAGAAAAATTAATTACAATCATAATAATTTCTCTGAGAGACTAAGATATTTTTTATTTTATTTTTTTCTCATTTCTAATAAAAAGCTTTTAATTTGAAACATCCTGTATGCGAAGAAGAGCAGATGTAACAGCGCAGCGCTTCGTAATGGTGCAAGTCAGCGATTTTTCATGATTAACCGAACGGATTAAAACACCGAGGTAGAAGAATCAGAGAAGCTTGGTAAATACAATGTGATTTACGACGCGCAACGAGATGATCGTACTTTGTTATCCGTACTCTTGCCATTATACAAGCCTCGTCTGTCATCATCGAGAAGCCCGTGGGTGACTTCTGGAATTCCACGCTGAATAAAGTGCGTATATAAATACATTGTAAAATCCTGCTAAAGAGATTCGAGAGAACATTATGATTACATGAGATATTTGCGTATTTCACAAATATATATGCAACTAATTATGAGTTTAGCATTTTAATTAATGACCATCGCTGCCTTTTTATTAAAGTTTACGCAAGACGGAGCGCGTTTTGTAGACGTGACATTGCGAAAATACGTGTAAATATTTATTAAAATCTTTACTGTTGTCACATCTGCAAGTTGAAAATGTCGTAGAATTTAAAATCGAAGAAAAACCCGTACGGTATGTTTTTTAAAAGAGCGAAAACGTTTACGTTCGCTCGACGACACGGACGCAAAGCAGAGAAGGAAAATAAGCGGCGATGCGAGGAAGTCGGACGAGAAATAAGAAGACCAGAAATTAATACGCAAAAAAGTATAAATAACGCTTATAAGAGACAGTGGGAGAGAGGATACAAGATGGAACAGGCAGGGCGGTCAGTTGCTAACTTAATTAGTAAAATTAACGGGGCCGCTCGACATGCCGAAGCTAAATGCAGCAATATATATGCTTTAAAATATTTTCCTGCTCTTAAAACACTTGCATTATGTATTCTATGTAATTTGCGAGCATATGTGTAGAAGTAGAAAAGTCTCAAATTAAAAAAAGTTCGATTGATACATTTAAAACCGCATCAAACAAAATTGTCAAACAACATAGAGATAATCGTCAAGTTGTGTTTATGTTGCTAAGATTTATGTTGCTAATTAAAAAAAAGCTATGAATAAACAGAATATAAATTTCTGGTAGCATTGTATATAAAGCGTTCATTCAGATCTTTGAAGATAATTCTTATTTATCAATATATCGTGAAAGAAAATTAAATACAGATGCCTCTAGGAGTTTATTTCTGAATGTCAAAATATTTTTAAGATAAACATAAATTCATGTCATTTTTTTCTCCACCTGTGATTCAATTACAATCGCGTGTCGTGCGTGTCAAATGTTAATGATATAACAGATACGATTGTAATTCAATATAATTAGGTGCATCGATCGATGTCGATCTGAAAACTCGTTACAGAAGCTGCGACACTGCTCAAAGCCGAGACATCGTGGCCCACTCGAATGAATTCTCGTGGTGAATACATTTTCATAAATTAGGCAGATTTATCTGGGAGGCTTTTCGAGATCCGAGAAAACGTGGGCGGCGATCGTCTAATCGTCTAAATGAAACGACGTAATTAAGAGATCCATTACGTGGACGATGGACCATATATTATCTGTTGTAAATTCAAGTGAAAACGTTGTTCTTGACCCACCAATGTCATCACGAAAAATTACAGAAGAATTTCCCCTTCTCTCTCTCTCTCTCTCTCTCTCTCTCTCTCTCTCTCTCTCTTCTCTCCTTTATCTTCTTTTTCTTTTTTTTTCTCTCGTTTATTCTTCCAATAATTAAAAGCACTCAGCTGCTTATAGCAAACGAAATCTTCCAAAAATCGTTATCTCGTCAAACTGTCGTTCTTATCAGCGAGTAATTCCGTACGAATACCTGCGACTCGCCAAAGGGCTAATATTATTTCGCGCATAACAACGTTATTCGGACAGCATAGCAAACGAGCGATAAGCGAAAGCGGGAGGAATAGCCGAGTGACAAAGAGAGCGCGAAGGAGTTGATGTTCGTACGAGACACCAAATGTATCCTTTTCTGCTCTCCCTCACCCCCACCCTATCAACCCTTGGATAACACTGGCGAAGATACTGCATTAATGTAGCGTCCTATCAATTTCTGTTGCAAACCTCCTCCTCCTCTTCATCCTTCCGTACACTTATATCCGCTCTCGCGCTTGTACGCGTTTTTTTCATTTTTTTCAACTTCTTATCCGTCTCAAATAACTGGACTGGCCCACACTCGGCGCTCTGGCATGGACACACCTACCTACCTGCGTCTACCTGCCTTTACCTGTCTTTACCTGCCTGCTCGCTTGCCCGCTTGCCTACCTTCTTACCTGCCTGCCTGCTTGCTTGCCTGCCTGCCTGCCTGCCCGCTTGTCTGCCTGCCTGCCGGCTTGCGGTTCCTCCCCTGGTGCACAGTTGATGCATTCATTCTCCTGTTCCGCGTCCATGTATACTCATATTGAGCTATATCGCGTCGATGACCGTGCGAAATAGCGCACATGCCGGCTTCGACACACATACGCACGCATATACAAAGTAACGATGGTACAAGCAATAGAAAGACGATTTCTTCGTGCGAAAAGATATTCAGACAGTAGAACCTTTTTACTTTGTTTTGAAAAATATTAGTTTTAAAAATTGAAAATCAATATTTATTGAGGATTTTAAATATCTTTACTGTTCTGTAAACAATAAGAAAAAAGGCTCTATAGTTTTATAATTTCGAGGGGCACGCGCGGACATATATATATTTATTTTATATCGATGATTATTTTATCGATTATATCGATAATTATTTTATGTATCGATTAACCAGCTTTCACAAACTAATTATATATAATAATTATATCGCGCGGCAACGCGAATCGATTTATCTCTGTCAACATTATCTTACCGCTAATTTGCTCGATAGATTGTTTGAGAATTTGCCGGCTTACAGAAACATCCATGGGACGTTTACGTCCATGGGAAGTAAATCCGGCATGTACCTACATATCTACTGTCCAGTGAAATAATTAGATTAGATAATACGTGCGAGAGTGTCTACAGAAGAAACCACTGAAAGAGGAGTCGTTTTCAAGAATTTATGGTCGATGTTGCTGCATTTCTTTTACGATATCCTTCGGTTATTCTCGGAACTGATATTTATTCAAAATCAAATTATGTACTCGGGTCTGTTTAAGTAATTACGAAACTGCGATCAATCGTATACTTATGTATCTGACTACGTGATTACGTTTAAAATAAACTTGGACTTCGCACGCACAGTGTAACCATCGTAATTCGCCATTATTAGCAATTTCGATTGTATACGTGTAGATTTGTAATAGTGATTGACTATTAGATATTGCCGTGTGTAGGAAGATGCAAGATAAAATTCCATGTAAAACTAAATGGGAGTTGTTTTCTCTATCATCCGAACCAGTGTCTGGCGATGATTTATCTGCCGAAGGCAAAGAAATGAAGGTGCGGCGGGATGACGAACGGGATCGATATAATTCAGCGTATTTTAGTGTGGAAAAGTGCCAACGGCAACCGGCACAGTGGATCCCGGTACGGATTGAGTTATGGACCGGTACGCTGGGGTGCTCGCTCTCGAGTCCCCAGAGGCTCTCACCGTCTGTGGATATAAGACCTCTTTAAACCGTATAAAAATAAACTAGTTAATAAATTAATATATCGCCGGCCCGTATCTCTTTCCTCGTTGACCGCTGCTGTGGACAAGTGCCTCTGCGAAAATCGCCAACGACTCGACCGGGGCCATTAATAATGATGTGCAAGTGAGTCGAGAGAAAAAGATAGATAGAAATGAGGACAGAAAAAGAGAGAGAGAGGGAGGGGGAGGGAAGCAAGACGATGAACTCGCACAGATTGTCGTTGCTGCCCTTCTTATTAAGATGTAACCGGTCATCGGAACGGTGTACGATAAGTACCTTCCAAGAAAACGCTCGAAGAGTGGCGGTTATAAGATTATTTTTTTCGGTTCTTTCGATAACAGGTACTCAATCTTCACGAGTTTCGCGCGGTTTGTAATAACAAGCGCGATGATACCTCGCTCGTTTACAATGTCACGCGAACATCGTGAGTAATTCTATGCGCGAGTCTGCAGCCCCGAGCAATATGTGTAAGGGGTTTAACCCTCAACCTTGTCACGACAAGTTTGCATGATTCAACCACAGTAATTAGTTGTTGAATTCTCAGCGCTATTCTCTATACCTTTTCGCTACTTGAATTTGATTTCTCTGTATCAATTCCAAAAATAAAATTTCATGAAATGTATTTACAAAGGAAGAATGATATTTGAAATATATAAAAATTTAATTAGATACAGATCTGAAAATAATTTTGGTGACTCGTTAAAAGAATCATGTAGAACGCTTAAATATTAATAACAATTAATAGCAAAAAGTTTTAATATTTTAACAACTAGTTTGAGCGTCCTACATAATTATTTTGATTGGTCCAAACAAAATTATTTTCAGATTTGTTTCTAGCAAAATTTTTTAATATTATAGCAAAAAATCATTCTTTCTGTATGTATATGTATACCTTTTTTTATTTAATAAACGTTTCTTTATATCAATTTGATATTAATGTAATTTCTTTCATATGAAGACTTGATAAAACTTGATAAACTATCTAGTTTGTGACATGTGAACACAAAATATTGAATTGGAGGTCAAAGTTTACTATCGCCAAACGCTGCAAAATGTTGCAGACAGGAACCTTATTGCGAGATTACATGTAATGTATCTGCTCATACGTGACATCGTGAGAGTCTTATGCCACACTACATGTACATCGAGCATACGAACAGCCGTAAATCACCAGTTTAACGTAACTAATACTTTAAACGAGATACAACTATGGATCCTCTAGACTAACTCTGATACTAGATGTGACCCCCCGTTGTTTGTTGCGATTCACACGAATGCGCATAGTATGTGTTAAATACATTACATGTCTACATGACAAGAATCTTGATCAATGTTTTTTTAATATCATATCTACCACATGTACCTGCCGATACCTGAAAATTATATGATTTTTTTTTATCACAGGTTTTAAAAATCTAATAAAATTATATATATTCAGGATATTTAAACATGACAAAACATGACATAGATGTTGATATTTAACAATAATAGATTTATATTATTTACTTAATAATTGCAATTAAGAAATAGCAAATGATTGTAAATTTACAAAACAATTTTGGAACCTTTCAAAACTTTAAGAAATTTAATTTTAAAATTTTATTAATAAATCTTAAAAGCATGAATCGTTAATTACATGAAAAAAAAATCATGCATAATTATTTGTCCGGATCAGTTAAGAAATATCAATTCTGTATCATTAAGAAACAAGATTTCTCCTCGAAAAAACAACTGTGAAGACATCCCGAAGTGAATTCGAATGCAAATTCAATGGCCAAACACAGATCGAATAAATATTAAGTGAAGATGTGTGTCTTAATTATAAGTAATTGGTTAATTGTCTTGCGCTAACTGAATCGAATTTAATTTAACAGTGAAATAGGAATCGTGCAAGTTCTTATCAAATTTTTGCTAAATGAAATCCAATATTACTGTTGATTCTACATAAAAGAACATAAAAACAAAAACTAAATTGCAACTTCGTTAAAGTCGAATCGTTCATTAATAATTGTTCGTTATAAACTCGTTAATTATAAACATTACGCCCTAATAACTGTCTTATTAGAGAGTAGTAAAAATCATTCATTGCACCGATGTCTTCAACGCATTTTTTATCGTATTTTCTATCTACGAATTTTTAAATTGCTGTTAATTTTATTGTAACCTGCATGTATGCACAGAAAAAATATACTAAATTTTAATGAATCATCTGTTTTAATAGTTATACCAAATAATTTATACTAAATATTTATTATATTATATTAAATATAAAGCTACAGTTATTTGGTGCAAGAATCATTAATTTGATTTGACGATCATTTCTGTTATTATATTTATTTACTGTAAGTAAATGTTTAATTGGCTATTCAAATATATATTTATTAAAATTTAGTACATTTTTTCCTAGTGTATATAATTGTTTAGATATTTCTTTGCAAATTGTACAAGAAAGAAATCCTATTTTATTTTACTAGAAAAATAAATATTCATATTTGTTCCGTTTTCCTTTCTATTGTCAAAAATAGCAAACTTATTCAAACGCAAAATACATGACATGTACGATTTCATATAATAATTACATGATACGATACAGTGTCAATTGCTCTCTATATTTTTTGATTGATTAACTGTCATACTAATCAATTTCAACGAAAACATGAGCAGCTCGCAATTAAAATCACGCCACAAATCTTTTTGTCGTACACAAAAAAAATATAGTCGCCCTATTTTAATTCATCCACTCGACAGCAGTTTATGATGATTGAGCGATGATTATTCATTGAACCGGTACGGGCGAGTCGTTTCAAATTATAAAAGAACGATGCTACACGGCAGTAAGAGTCGGCTCCACGTTCTTACCTGTAGCAAAGAGAGGTAAAACGTGCTGCTTTTTGTCCTGTCTCGGTTCATCCATCGTGACACAAAAGGAGAGAAGCGTTCTGGCTCGCGTGCATTACTTTCGCCATCATGAGGGAGAGAGAAAGCACAGACTTTAAAATATTCCACCCCATACACTATCATCACGCAGTTTGGTCTCATGAATAACTTGACACTTCTCTCTTTCTTTTTCTTTCTCTCTTTGATATAAGCTTGTACAGACGTCATGTAAGATCGGAAATAAAAAAATTTAATAACAATTATATAATTAAGAAACGTTTGTTCGAGATTCGCGCGATCATACATGTATTACACTCTGCAAGATTTATGTATTTAATTTCTCTTTTTAGACATAATTTTTAAGTAGATTACTGAATTCAATTTGATTTTTTATTTATTAATCAAATTTACAATCACATAAGAATTTTTTTTATCGTTGAATTAACTTGAATTCTATTCGTTAATGATCAATAAGTTCTTTCCGAAATCAATAGAATTTTTGACGAGCGCAAATTACAATCAAATCTTGCTATTACTATTACATAATTTTTAATATTTTCCTTCGATTTACATTTTATCCACTCATAAGCATAACCTAAATAGCTTAGCATGAAGTATAAAATCTGAATAATACATAGAAAGAAAAGTATAAACAAAGATATAAAAGAATAATAAATATTTACTTGTCTCTCTCTAACAAAAAAGTGAAAAATGAAAAAAAGATAGACAGATTTTTCAAGATTCTCTTTCTTCACTAAAGCATTGTTAATATGCTCACTCAGACTACTTAAAATATGCTCGTGCATAAATAAAAATTTCGTTCCGTTCATGTATAGAATGATATATTTCCATTTTACGTGCGTAACTAAATGTGAAAACTGTGAAATAATGATAAATGATATCGCAGGAGAATAAAAATGTGTAGATTCTTAAATATACAGATGCTGGCAGAGGTTTTAAGAATAGAAAAATTTATCTCAGCACTGATTCTTTCTGACTAACAATAAGATCAGAATAACTTAGTCTTAATTTATTCACCGATTCGACGCGCTTTAGCAGTCTACTCTTTTTCTAATAGTATAACCGAAAAATAAAATTGAAAGAAAAAGATTTAAAGAAAAAGAAATCACGCGCGGTGATACAGTAAAACGACAACATTCCGTTCGGGAAAAGGTAACTGTGTAAAAAGAAAATAATAAATAATAATTAAAAAATAATAATTAAATAATACATAATAATAAAAAAATTTTCGAAAAGAGAACATGTATCTATAAACTTCTTTTCGTTAATTCACATCCGAGATATTATTGCGAAAATCTTGATTAATGTATATCTTAATAAAATACGATATCTAAAAGCAAGCAATTTTTATCAAGTCATACTTTTAAAAAAACATCTTATATAATCAAATAACATATCTTTCGACTAATGCATATAATGTAATTCTCATAGATTAATAAAAAAAAAAACAATAACGTTTTATGTAGTTTGAATACCATTCAGTGATGCTCACCATCGATATAGGTCGCGTGGGCGAGTCCAGCGAATGATCTGTCCTCCTGTGATAAACGCCGCAGGCGAATAAGGATTCCCTGTACACACAATGTCCACGACAAGGGAGACAGGGACACGCGAACTTTTAACCTCGACACGACGAGTGAGAGAAAAGGGAGATAAAGCGCGAAAGAAAGCACGCTCCACATGCATACACACGCATGCATACAAGCTAGCGGACAAATGTTTTTTTTTTTTTCATGACGAAATAAAGATCTCGTCCAACATAAGAAGGGTACAAGGAGAGAACACCGTCGGTGGTGGGTCCGTTCACCAAGGTGGTAACTTTCTTATCGTCCACCCACCGAGAGTTAGTTTATAGTATACATCTTGTATACATCTCACACGCGTAAAGAGTTAAAATCAGGAATCCTAACCGAAATAACATTTCAATCTGATTACAGCCTAATATAAAATTTAATAATTTACTTTTTTATTTCGACCGATTTTTAGTCGATGGCAAAAAAAATTAAAATCATTTATTTATAGTCTCTTTGGTTGTAGTATATAATTTTAATAATTATTCTTTTCCAAAGAAATATGCATCGTTAAAGAAATCTCATTCCATAACATTCTTCAAAATAACGAGATATATCTTTCTAGTTGAGAATCAAATCGTTTCTCGTCCCCTTTTATTGCGAGACAAGTAACGAGTCAGGATATCACCTCGATGGCGTGGTAATATCGCATGGATACACGCGAAATACTTTATTGCCTGATAGGATCGGACTCGTTATCTTTAATAAGATCGACTCACATAAAATCGCGGAGAATATAATAATGGAGCATCGGGCAAAAAAATGTACTTACTGCCATTGGACAATGTAAGCCTTGTGGGTGGATGCGTGACGCATCGCCATTTGAGATCCACTGCCATCAATGTATTTCTCCATCGTAACAAGAACTAAGAAGGAGTAAGATGCGAAATTTAACCCTTCTGAAGATCATTTCGTGCAAGTTTTAATACCGGCTGCGTATTAACTCGAGATTCTCGCCTTAATTAAAGTTCCATGTTTAAATAGTCTGATTCCTTAAGGACTGATTGAGTCTGATTACGTCTCACATAAGATGCATCAACTTGCCTATTCCACTATCGGTAAGACTTAAAAATTGTGTAATTATTTGACAAATGATGTTCATATCTTACCAGAGGAGTGATTATTTTTCTCAGATGGATATGTAAAATTAAATAGTAAAATTAAAAAAATATATCTTATGTTAATAAAACTTCGATAGGATATTCTATATATATATATATATATATATATATATATATATATATATATATATATTCTAAATGAATGAACCAATTAAAGTAAACACAAATCATAATTTTTTCGATTATAAATTTATAACAGGATATAAAATGAATGCATCGTTGGCTAAAAGCGATATATATGCAAGCTAATTTAGCCGATACATGTAATGTTTATATCCTTACATTAATAATATCTTTAATCAATAAGTGACTATCGCTAAATAATGAATAATACGATAAAATGAAGGGTTGCGATGAGTACGTACTCATTATTAAATTTGAGTACGCATCACACGATCACCGTAAATAATCGCCCACGTTCGGTGACGCGGTGACTTATAAATTTCGTATAGCTATTACGCGAGTCACTTAAAATGCAATGATATAAATTAAAAGATCGCCAGTATAACGATCAATCACGGACCATTCCTCTTTTGCGACTTTGCGCTGTTCTCCTCTTTTTTTTATTTTTTGTCAAACGACCATCACTTTGCGATACCGCCCTTTACTTTCACTTTAATTTACGAAATATATAGTACGAAACAATCAAATCCAATCGAAATTTGAAATGTAAATATCGGGAATATAAATAATGTACTCTCTAAATCTAAATCAATGGATAGTCACTAATTACCAAGTGGCATACTTTGGATTGATAATCAGTGAAGTTCAACTAAAAAAGGAAAAATATTTGAGGATTATGTAACTAAATTACTGATTTGCACGTTAATTTCAATCTTCCAATATCATATTCATTGAATTTAAGCACTAAAACAAGATTAGTTAAATCACATCATAAAGATTAGATTAGGGATCTCACATTTCATTATGCCACTGATTACCAGTGGCATACTTAGCATTGATATAATGATTATCCATTGATTCAGATTTAGAGAGTATTCTTCAGTTTTTTTATACGCGAATCAATACAATATTTGAACGAGGACTGATTTTAACAAGAACATTATTTTACGTTTCGCAAGAAGATAATCCATTCTCGTTTTATTTGCCGCTTCGCAATATTTTTAGACGTTAATAAGTGCACAATAATGTGACACACAAATACACGGGTATACAGAAGACTATGTACATTGCACATATACATCGCAAATAGATTGAGGCCTACTCTCGTCTCTCGCATTGCCCGTTCGGCACGAACAACGACTCTTCGGTATCACATGAGCCGGACCCTAATATGGAAGCTGTGCTCATTTGGTGCGTTCACGTTTTACAGCTGAAATGAATTTATGGAAAGGACACCTCTCTTCCTCCGTCGGAGCGGGAGAGAAAGAGCGAGAGAAGAGTCTCAGCGACAACGCGGCAACGCCAACGAAACGATAAATTTACCCCTTACCGGCTTCTCTGACGCTAAATAGATGCCCGCGCTGCCGTCCTTTGACATAAACGCTCAGCATAAATTCATCAACCTTTTGACCGATGGTATCCGTTGGTGTCTCCGCGCACAATCAGCTTCCTTCACGACGCGTCCTAGAGCGCCGGCTCGGGAAGAATACAATGCTTGGATAGCGCTTTCGCAAACGGGTATACAATCTCTCACAAATTGTTTGAATATCTATTTATTTTCTCGATGTTTTATTATATAATATTTTATTATATTTTATTATAATAAAACATTTTACAATAAATATTTTTTTTTATAATAAAAAGACCAACTTTAAAAGTAATAAAATATTTTTAAAAATCAGTTAGATGAAAAATTCATCTCTGTGGAGATACACTCCACTCTGTTATATTATCAGAAATAATAGAATGTCTAGAAATAATAGAAACTGAATGGCGTAAAAAGCAGAACATGGTATTGTGACCACAATTTTATGAGAGAGACGTAAACGCGCCTGTTGTTTCACAGTATTTATTGCATATTGTAACGCAATAATTTATCCTAATAGCATAAATCAGTGGAAGCAGTACTGGTTGTAAATTGGTTCTTAAAGGTTCACGAAGTAGACATCTTCATAGCCAACATTGAATTTCAACATTTAGCTAATGTACAATACCTCTTCTTTAACCGAATTTACATGATTATTGCACGCCCTAGCAAACACTGACAAGCAAATTACAGCTGGACGAATTTGACGACGATAGAGTGAAACGCCAACCGGCTCCGACAGATTCAAGACAGAGCGGCGCGTAGGTGTCGACTGTGATAATGGAATGAAAAATGAACATCGCGAGAAAACGGACGTACGGTAATTCATTCGACACGGTAAACGAGCTGAGAGCATGGCGTAATTAATTGCGTTCGCGCTTTACGCGCATAGTGCGATGGCGAGCGTCTAGTTGTAGTAAATTCGCGTGATAAAAATACTTGACAAGGTAACGTCCATTTGAATATGCCTGCTATCGTGAATCTCGAGTTTCGGAACACAGTCGACGTGCAAATTTGAAATGATTGCCACGGTTTATGTAGGCATAGATGTTAAATTATTATATATAGATTATATAATAACTATATGTATAAAATTTTAATAAAAGATATCATAACATTAATAATTATTATATAAGTTTTAATATATTTTAAAACTATATAATATGTATTAAAACTAAATTAGAAATATCGATTTGAATGTTTAAGCAAATTTCTCAAATTTGCTTCGTCAACTTCCCTTGTACAAAAATCAAATCGACCCTCTAATCTGTATGAGATAAGAGCAGAAGAAAATTTGGCATTTTTTTACTCGCAGGTAGTAAAGAGGCGGCTTTTACATACGCGATAAGCTCGGCCGGCGTCACATATGCAGTGACAGCAGCTTGCAGCCGTGGCAACATCACAGCTTGCGGTTGTGAACCGGCTGTAAGGTAGGCTATAAATTCCGTGACGTTTTGCGCACAGCACGCAACGTGTTAATTATTACTGATTAATATCGTATTTTTATAGGACGAGGAAGGAATTACCGCCGAACGGTTGGGAGTGGGGCGGTTGCAGCGCCGACGTCACATACGGGATGAGGTAATTAAACTGATAGTTAATTAATTTGCACTATCAGTTCTCGTCGCTTCTTACGCCAGCTTGCTCGCGAACGGCGCGAATACGGCGAACGCTAAAACACGCATAAATTTTAATATTATAATTTAATGTTAGGTTCGCGCGTAGGTTTCTGGATGCGAGAGAGATCGAAGGCGATGCTCGGAGCCTGATGAACCTTCATAATAATAAAGCCGGAAGAAAGGTAAGCGTAGTAATTAATGATAGCGTTTTTTTTGTTGCATTTTTATCTTTATAATATTATTAAAAAAAAAAAAGCTGATAGGTTTCTCATGAGAGGAGATCAGACACGGGCGTCACAAGTTATAAACTATGCGTCAGCAGAAAGTAATACTATGTAATGAGCACCATAATTGCCGTGAAGCAATATTAATTACCGTAACTCACAAGAGAAATCGTTTAACGCGAAGATTAAGCTCGCTGATATTTGACGACAGCACAGCTCTTCGCCATTTCTCAATCCCATCGCGTAATTATATATTCTAAGATTATATAACATCATATTATACAAATGATATACAATGTAATTGAAGTAGACAGATATACTTCCCATGAAACTTAATTTGCTTCTACGCCTAAATGTTTACGCTTGCAAACTGATTTAGATTAAATACTATTCGAAGCCCACGATTTCCTTATAAAGAATACAATCAAAGTCTTGCCGCAGAATACAAACTATTAGTAACATTAATATTATAATTTCCCACTTAATAATGTAATATAGTATATATTCTACATAACATTCATTGAATTTGCGCATTGATTTCTGCGCGGATTCCCATTGGTCCATTTATTGCTTATTATTTTTGTTATTAAATTGATAAGTTGAATCCGTTTATCATTATTAATTGTATATTATAAAATTGATATAATGTTATCAGTTTTATTCTGTAAACTGAATTTTATATTTTTAACGCGTCGTAATTAAACAAATTCTTAACATTTCCTTTCACAATATTCTAATCTACCAATTCTATTGTAACGATATATGCGCAGAATATTTTATCTCACTCATATTCTACGTATGATTATGCTGTCATGTAGAAAATTAGTGAAGGAACAATAATTCAAGAATAATTAATATTATAAGGAAAATAAGTAATCAATTTGTCAAGAAGAGAAATGTTCGATTATACAGTAATATGTAGGAATGTGTTTTAGCGTGTTAATATTTTATGAAAAATCATTATACAAATTGAGCCTCACATGTTAACTTGTAGTTATGGGCAACAGATTAGATCGGATAACAGAGTGATAATATTCATAATGAGGCGCGTTCATCGTGCACCAAGTGTATGCAAATCAGACATTACCAATTTTGATTTATCGCCCAATAACCTATGCGGGAAGCCAATTATACCGAGGAAGACAATGTCGTTGATCTGCGATTCGCGTACATATAACTATTTGCTTAACGTATCTAGATATCTTAATCTAGATATCTTCTGTCTATGGTAATGTCCAATTTTTATTTTGAGAGAGAAATAGAAGGTGGATTAAAGGGGAGAAAAAAAGGGAGAGAGAAAGGGAATACAAGACATTACTAATGCATATATACAGGATTAAAATCCGATCATTTTTCCGATCTAATAATCTACAACTCTTTTTTTATCGTCATCATTCTCACGCGGCAAGGTTGATGATCGAAAACGAGCGTTTGTAAGAAACAATTGCATTATGCCCGAAGGTGAAGCGGTGAGGGCGGCGCGCCTTAATTGGGGAAAGTTCGTCTCGAACTTTCGTCTACCTCGATTGGTCCTTATTACAAGCGGGCAATAAAACCTCTCTCTTGGTCTGTGTACATGCACGTATGTGCACGTACGTGTATTCCCAGAGGTAATGATTTATTCTTAACGTTGATCGCCCCGGCGCGCCACATATTTTATGCCTTGAAGATTTTTTAAACCTTCCTCCGTATGTGGCACCGACGCGGTGCGCCGGAATAATTCGAAATGTTAAACCAGTTTCATACGCGTTCGCGTCGTGTTCAGCGCACAATGAAGGGTCCCCATTGGGAATCGAGCGTGCGTAGGATTTTGCAGATGAACATTCGATACGATTACAACCGTTTAAGATCACCCTTGAGTTAATCGAAATGCATCTCCCGCGCCAGTGGCGTGGCGATGCGAAATCCGCGCTATAATTGTTTCGAAGAACATCGTAATCGTTCATAAACGCGAGAGAACGCGAGAATTAGCGATCTGTGACAATTCAAGTCGTGTATTATACCTGGAGGTCGACTGTGTAATGAAACGAGATGAAAATTTCAAAAGTGAGCAAAATTCACTGGTGCAAAATTGGCATTCACTAGAAGTCCATATATGTAAAAAGTGATTACATTATATGTGTGCGTGAATGGTTTTCCGTTTAAAAATAACACACTACTGTATAAAAAATGAATTCATACATTTAAATGTATAATCTAAGTGTCATTTTTACACAGAAAATTAATAATATACACATATTTTGCAGCTATTCTTTACACACTTGAAGATTTGCATTGATGAAATTATGAATATTTTGCTGAATTTGCTCACTTTTGTAATTTTCATCTCGTTACAAAATATATAATCGATTCTCAGCTCTATGAAGAATGTAATCAAATTCGCTTATTCTTTTCGAATTAAAATTAAAAATTTAGGATAATTCACAATACTTCTCTACTAACTTTATCTCAAATAAAATATTTAAATTGTACGCAAAATAATAATAATTGTATAATAACATTTCTATTTTACATAAGCACGGTTAAATGAAAAATATATAAATCAGTGAAATAATGAATAGAATAGTCACAGATTTTTTTGAACATGATGAAAAATATTTTAAAAAATTGCACGCAAGATGATTAAAATAATCGAATTACGTATAATATTATGACAGTTCGAAAACTCTACGCCATTGATTTCTTCGTAATGGACCCGTGTATATCGTTTGAAAATGATTCAAGCATCAGGTGACGCATTCATTCTCATCGGGCGCATTGTAAGTTTTTGTTTTCATTCTCGTTCTCCGACCAAAAAGGCTATGATCGTATGTGTAGATTTGAAATTTGCATAGGATACGCGTGTATAATGTAAGGAACAAATCGATGTACACTTTATTAAGCGCACGATAGAAGTGATAATCTGTTTCGATGCGATATATAAATGCGTTTTAAGACTCTACACACAAAGTCTCTATGATATATTTGAACTTGTAAAATCAATTCAAAGAGTAGCAAAAATTTTTTATTGCTGAAATAAATCAATACTGTATATATAGGTAATTTAAATAAGATCTATTTTTCAAATATTGTATATTTCATTTAAAAGTTGAAGTAGTTGAATAAAAAGAATTAATCAGTTAAAAGAATTAATCATCGGGTATCATCATTGAAGAAAATATGTGAAATCGCATAATTACAGAAATTATATTTATTTGTAACATTTTTTTCTTTTCAGATAGTGAAGGCTCTTCTACAAACGGAATGCAAATGTCACGGTGTATCTGGATCTTGCACTGTAAGAACATGTTGGCGAACGTTACCCAGTTTTCGTCAGATTGGCGATGCGCTTATGAAAAAATACAGGAGAGCTAAACCTGTCATGGCCATTACACCGCCTCCCCCACCCACAGTTCAGGTAGCTTGTTCTAGTGAATATCTATTACGAATAAATCAACGCTCAATTTAAAACACGAGATTAATTCAATATACATATAAATCAAATTCAATAATAATTTGATTTAATGGTGTTCGTATTGCTATTTCTGAAATTTAATGCAAATTATTTGATGTAGCTCATATAATTTACAGACCCTGGATGCAATGTCGCATTCAATGTTACCAGAAATGGTGCCCATATTGGGAAACGATGCCAAAACACAAGGCAAGCCGAACGATTTCGCTAAATCGCGGCACAATCGACAGCCACTGTTGAAGAAAATCAACAAGTCCAAGAAGTACTTAGTACTTTCAACACAGAAACGGTCGAAAGACAAAGATGGTAGCCCGACTATAAGCTCGATTATAAATCCGAAAAGAATTCCAAAAAGAAGTGAGCTAGTTTATCTTCAACCCTCCCCCAATTATTGTGAGCCGGACTTGGCGCAAGGTAGCCTCGGTACACAGGGTAGATATTGCAACCGTACTAGCACAGGTAAGAGAAAGAACACACAACGTCCTGACACAAAGTTTCATAATTCCATGGATAATATGCTATCTTATTAAACATTTAATTTTCATAATTTTCATTTCCAAAAAAAATCAGCTTGCTGGTTTTAGACATATTTCTATTTCAAATATTTAATTTAATTATCGAGATATTCTATTTAATTCTTCAATAAGAATTTTTTCTCGCTTACGAAAATAGTAAAAATCTTTTTCTGTTTTTAGAAACCGATGGATGCGATTTAATGTGCTGCGGTCGCGGCTATAATACACATCAATTCACGAGAACGTGGCAATGCAGATGCAAGTTTCACTGGTGTTGCCGCGTACACTGCGAGACTTGCATGGAACGCACCGAGGAATATACATGCAAATAATATTATTATCAGCGTACAATGTGTATATAGATTTGCGAAATAGCACATGTAATTATATAAATGTTAGACTTTATCTTCAAGAGTAAAAAGAACGAATTGACGCATAAGAAATGTTAATATTATACGTGATTGCAAAAACGAAACTATATCTATGAGAATATCATAATTTCAAAACTATATACATATATGAAGATTTCAGAATTATATCGAACAATGTTCTTGATGATGTTAAAGTTGATAGGAAATATCTTGTAACTTTTTCAAGCCTTTATGAAATTCCGAATTATATGTAGAAATTTATAATAGTTAAACATTGGATATTAAAACAAATCTAAAGATCAAATCTAAAGATGGATCATTAAGTAAACATCGTTCTATATACTAACTTTAGATGCTGAGAGAGAATTGCGCAAGTTTCATCCCGCTTTTATTTTCTATTCTGTATTTAGGGATGGGATTAAGTTCAATACGTATTTATGAAAATTAGTCAATGTCTAAATATCGTTTCATCGATATCAGGTAATATAAGGTAATTAAAAAATAAGTAATATCGAGTTTTACAAGAATTATGGATGCATTTCAAATAAGAAACGTCCAATTCAAATCAAGTACCTACCAATTCATATCGATATTATTTAGAATAGGTTTATGCAACACTCGCGAGCTAT
>Ga0157363_1000793_pt1 | contig 25029 bp, 11 predicted proteins | sample AttsexASBM1_FD_111477 | JGI IMG/M metagenome (GOLD analysis project Ga0157363, IMG submission 111477) | Fungus gardens microbial communities from leaf cutter ant in Ribeirão Preto, State of São Paulo, Brazil - Atta sexdens ASBM1 | ecosystem: Host-associated > Fungi > Mycelium > Unclassified ... | reverse complement strand
GAAATCCTTAAGATAGAATTAGTTATTTTTCATTCTATTTTATGATTTCTTTTCAATTTTCCTTTTTTTCTATAGTTTGGTTTTCTTATTTCCTTCTTTAAACTTTGCTAAGGAATATAATATAATATCATATATAATAGTTATAAATATTATAGATCTTGATAAAAATGTAATATATATCATATATATATAACAGTCATAGTCACATAGTTATATAACTTGATCAAACATCATAGAAATTATTAGAAGAACTTAGTCATAGCTTTAAGACAGGTTAGATATATATAGACTAATATTACAGTTCAAAGATCTTAGAGTGGTTATATATCTAAACTAATGGTCCATACTACTGTTATATTAGCCTATCCTAAATGACTATATGTTTTCCTTAAGATCAATATATATTAAATATATTGTATAATATTATTCTTTCTAGAAGCTTCTACCATGTTCTGTTGTGACTGTGTGATTGTGACATGTGATATTATGCTAAACTATAATCCTAGTTCTCAAAATAAAAAATAAATGAAAATGAAAATGAAAAATGAGAATAAATATAAAATAAAATAAAGTCTATTTTTTGTAATTCTGACAACTAACTTTAGAGATATAAAGTAAACTACCTTATAATAAAAATTCTATTGAGTTTTCTTATGTTAATAAATATATAAGTATGCTTTTATCTTAATACTTAGGTGTCAGAATCAAAGATAGTAGACTTATTTCTTTTTCATTTAAAATATTCTTACTTTTATAATCTCTTCTTTTTTCTTATTTTGGAATTTAGTAAAAAGACAAAAAATGTGATGTTATTGGTGTCTGTCACAGGTTTGTCATTCATGTCACAGTCACAGTCACAACATCCAGTGACAAGCTAGAAAGATAATGACTTTATTTATATAACTTATAATATTTAGGCTAATGTTAGATATAGTTTACACCTTATTATTCAAGATCTGGGAGGGTATCTCAGAAGTACAAAACAAGTAACTATATATTATCCAAGAATACAGGAGTTAAATTAAAATAATCTTTGGCTTTAGCTTATATACTGTACCTCTATAAGTTGTATAGATTATATGTTTTAGATCAGGACTTGGAAACTTAGAGGGTGGAAAAACTACTAGAAGGTGGTAAGGTATACTATTACTAACACCAGAAGAGAGGTGCTAGTTTTAGTTGATTTTCAGAATGACTACTATAATATAAACTACCAGATTATATATACTAGTTAGTATACTTAGGTGTTAGAGTTATGAATGATAAACTTGGTTTTATTCTATTTCTTTTTTCCTTTATTTTATCTTTTTCCTTTATTTTCTTTTTCTTTATTTTGAACTTAAACAAAAGTGTGATATAACATCACATAGGTCACAAAAGCATGAAATCTATCACAGTTTCTGTTACACAATCATGTAACATAGAGAAAGTTGTAGAAAGTCCTAAAACAAATGATATTATATAACATAGCAACAACATGTTAGCTTTATAGCAAGCACATATACTTTAGGATAGGTTAGTAGTAGTATATGTACAGACCAAGATCTATAGAATATAAGATAGACTAGTTTGTACTTGAAACTCTATTAGGTTCTTTTGTATTACTCAGTACAAAAGTTGTTTTTTGCTCTTATACAAGGTCTTAAGTTATAATATTAGGATAGCTATCTAGGATATAACTACTAAGTGAGTTACCCTGATTTCTAGTAATTCTTAGATATCAGAGAATGAAAGTTTATAGAGTTAACTTAAACCAGCAAAGACATCCAAGGTAAAATAAAGATGTTTGATCTTTACTAGAAGAGGTTGGGAAGTATAGATAAGGGATAGGAGGTTATTCATAGGTTAGGATGAATGTGGTTGAAACACAGAATATGACAGATAGGCTAGATACAAATGTACACAAATTATCTACTCCTTACAATCCTAAGCTTGGCTCAAGTTGTAATTAAGGTAAAGACTTGAGAAAGAATGAAGAAGATAGTCAATTGGTAAAGTATAAGAATACAGGACTGCATTGTTATAATACAGCCTTGGGTAGTATTTCTTTTAATATGGTTTTACTTTGATTTTATAGAGTTTTATTCTTTTCTTTTAGTTTTAGTTTATTTTTAGTTTTATCTTATTTAACAATAGAGGATTATATGATAGATGATATTATAGTTCTAGAAGATAGTAGAAGATTCTAGTACAATGATGGCAGGAGGTATATGTTACAACTCAAAGATCTTAGAGTTAGTCAATAAAAAGAACCTTATATTAGGTTAACATAAGAGAACTTGATGGAGTTCTAAATATAATATATCTACCTTATATACTATTACAGATGGTCCATGCTAATACTACACCTAGCCTACCCTAAAAACCATATATAAACCTTAAGATCAGTATACATTAAGTATATTGTATAATATTATTGTTCCAGAAGCTTCTACCACATTCTATTATGGCCATATGGCTGTATAACCATGACTATGACAGTATTGTGTGAAATGTGACCAGTTTGTGACAGTTGTGATAGTGATGTCATGCTAAACCCTAATCCCAAGTTTTAAATAGAAAGTAAATAAAAAATAAAAATAAAAATAAAAATAAATAAAACCAAGTCTATCTTTTGTGATTCTAACAGTATAGCTATAGTATATCTATCTCATGGTTCAAGTATAGTGGACCTATGGACAACACATATAGCTTTAGAGTAGGACAACTAGTGTAGGGCATAGGCCATAATATATTAGTATAAGTAGTGTATATTGTAGTAGTGGGAACTCTGTCAAGTTTCTCTTGTAAATTCTAATATAAGAGTAATAGAGATATATTAGTCCTATATAGATTTGTACACCATTTCCATCACAGTATTAGTTGCTACAACATTCATTCTAACTATACTCTTTTGTATTCATAAGTATCCTTTCAGAAGTTTTATATATTCTACTCTTCTATTATACTCTTGTTTTTATTTATTCTATAGCTTTCTAATACTAATATCATTTTTTTCAAATTCTTTAGTATGTAATTAAGGGCTAGTATCACATTTTAGTGTTAGAGATAACTCATACTCACTATAGTTATCCATAATAATAGTATAGAAGGTAGAAATGGAAAAATAACTTAGCAAGTTAAGAGTTGGAAGGAACTGGAAGTAGTGGTACTATATGAATAATTCAATCTTGGCTTCAATGAATAATGTTATATCTAGCCTATGTGTCATGTGGCTGTAAATTTTAGATAATAGGAGTTTAGAAGAATAAATATGAGTATAGCATAATTCAAGTTAATTATCAGACTGAAGAACAGTATGTGGTAGTCATGTTCTTAAATATGGAAGTGATAATCTAATAATATTCTATTACCACAAATACTCTGGGTTGTCATTCAAAACTTTATGAAATTGATAAGAAATGTAAAGTTTGGTCCTTAGGTTGATAAATAATTTGAATAGAGTGTTATTTGCACTAGAGAAGTATAGACTTTAGATGGTATATTATACCTAGTGAAATCCCTTTTTCCACTTGATTCCTATTACCAGATATATTACAAACTCAAGATCTTAGAGTTAGCCAAGTGAATGAATCTTGTATTGGGTTAACACAAGAGAACTCAATAAAGAACTCTGTATAGTATTTGTCTATCTTATATACTAAAACCTCATGGTCTGTGCTACTACTTCTTTAGCTTATCCTAAATGACCATGTGTTCACCTTAAAATAAATATATGTTTTATATATTGTATAACATCATCCTTCTAGAACCTTTTATATTTTTCCTTATGTCCATATGACTTGTGACCATTGCTGTGACTGTGTCATCTGATGTGACTGATATGTAACAGTATAATTATGACATCACTCTAACTCTAACCCTGGATTCAAAATAGAATATAAAAATAAAGGGAAAATTAAATAAAGAAGCTTGAGTCTAGGCTTTGCATATCTGACAAGATGGGATTAATGTCAAGATTGATAGAAGTGAACTTAGTTTTCTATTATTTTCTTTTCTTATTTTCATTTTGATTTTGATTTATTTTCATATTTTCTATTTTTAGAACTCTGGGGTTAGAGTTAGAAAAGATTGGTCATGCTGTCATATATGATGGTGTGGTCACAACATTAATCACAAGACTTAAGAGAAGAAAGTAGAAGATTCTGGAACAAAGTGACGTCATACAACATAGATATCACATGTTGGCCTCATGCTTGACACATGGTCATTTAGGGTAGGGTGCACAGTATCTAGCACAGACCATCTGTAGAAGTATATAAGGTAGACTATCTTGTAAAGAGCTCTCTATTGAGTTCTCTTGTGTTACCCAATATAAGGTTATCTCATAATCCAACTCTAAGGGTTTTGAGTTATAACAATTAAGATAGAGAAAGTGAAAGGAATAAAAGTATTGGAGTAACTGACTCTCAAGAGAATTAAGAATGTTCAGAAGTTTCCAGAACTTACCAATTACTACTGGTAGTTTATTGAAGACTTTGTGACCATAGCTAGACTATTATATGACCTGGTAAAAAAGTAACAGAAGTGGGAATAGATGGAAAAACAAGGAGTATTTAGAAGGCTAAAGAAGAGATTTATATAAGAACTAGTATTAAAAGCATCAAACTTAGACAAAAAAATAAGAATGGAAGTGGATTTATCAGACTATGTAATAGGAGAGGTATTATCAATAGAGTGTGAAGATAGAAGGTGGAGACTGGTAGCATATCTGTCAAAATCTCCCAATAAGACTGAGAGGAACAATGAAATTCATAATAAGGAGATTTTAGTAGTAATTAGAGGATTGGAAAACTAGAGGCATTTATTAGAAGGTGCTAAGTATAAGTTTGAGGTCTGGATAGATCCTAGAAATTTAGAGTACTTTATGAAAGCATAGAAGCTAAATCATAGGCAAGCAAGATAAATATTATACTTGACTTCACTTTGAAACATGTACTAGGAACAAAGATGGAAAAGGTTAACAGACTAAGTAAAAAGCTAGATTGGAAGATAGGAGTAGAAAATAAAATTAAAAACCAAAAACTAATAAAATAAGAATATATATAAGATCTAGTTTAAGTAGTAGTGGATAGACTAGAAGTATATATAGTAGGAAAAAATGCAAGAGGAAAGGATGAAGAAGTATTTAAAGTAGTAGAGAAGATGAGTAGCCAGTAAAAAAAGTTTTATGTACTAGAGAATAGAAAGTTGAGGACAGAGATCATTCAGTTGTATCATGATATACCAGTAATAGGATATCAAGGTAGATTAAAGACAATGGAGTTGGTGATAAGAAACTACTAGTGGCCTGAAGTAACAAAGAATATGGGAAAATATATGGATGGTTATAACTTATGCTAAAAGATGAAAAATTATACAGAACTACCAGCAGAAAAACTGATGGTAAACAAAATACCAAAGAAGCAAGAGATATACCTGATAGCTAACTTTATTACAAAGTTATTATTAGTAGCTAGAAAGGATATAGTATTGATAGTATACAATATATTGTCCAAAATAACATATTTTATAATAACAACATAGAGAACATTAGCAGAGAAATTAGCAAGGTTATTTAGAGATGATATATAGAAGTTACATGAATTATTAGAAAGTGTGATATATGCTACAATTTGCAGCAAAGTTGATAAAAAAGCTGAACAGGATATTGGATATTGAGACAAGGTTGTTGTTAGCCTTCTATACACAAATAGATGGACAAAAAAAATACATGAACTAGAGGCTGGAATATTTCTTTATATATTATAGACAGAATAATTGGCCAGAGCAGCTAGTATCAGTAGAGTTTGTAGTGAACAGTAATATTTACTCAGCAACAAAAATATCTTTATTCATGGCAAACTATGGAAGAGAACTAAGGATGAGAGTAGATATCAGAATAAAAGGAAAAGTAGAGAAAGCAATGAAGTTTTTAGAAAAAATAAAGAGAATTTAGGAGAAGACAGAAACAGTACTGAAAAAAACTTAGGAGGAGATAAAAAGGCAGGCAAATAAAAGAAGGAGAGAGGTAGTAGTGTAAAGAAAGGGGAATAAAGCAATACTGAGCACAAAAGACTTTGCATCCAAGGAATAACTAGAAAGAAAACTAATGGACCAATATAAGTTGAGTAGTAAGGTATAGAGAACTAGTGAGAGTAGAGAAACTAAAGCTAGTAAAAGTTGATGGAGAAAAGAAATAGGAAGTCAAAAAAATAGATAAATAAAAAATAAGAGGAACAACAAAGTACTTATATCAGAATTAAAGATAATAGACTTTATTTATCTTTCTTTCTCATTTTTATTTTTATTTTTATTTTTATTTCATTTTATTATTTGAAACTTAAGATTAGTGTTATATGATCAAGTAACATGTAGAAGGATATAAAAGATTCTGAAATAATAATATCATACAGTATGTTTATTATATGTTAACCTCATATATAATACATAATTTTTAGGATAAGTTAAATATAGTTACACATAGACTATTAGCCTAGTGTATATATAAGTAGATACATTTATAATACTAAAAGAGATTTATAGTAGAATATAACATATGGAAAAAAGAGAAGAACTTAGAAAATATAAGAGAAGTAGTAGCAGACTTTGAGGAAAGAATAAGTATAAAAGTCAGAAGGCAAGAGAAGTTAGAAATAGCAGAAGTGTCATGGTATACTTAAACTCTTATATTTTATTTTCATTCTATTTTATCTTTATTTATTTTATTTGATTTAATTTCTCTTTTTCTTTTTCTTTTATTTCTTGGACAATGAAGAGGCACATGAATGCAGTCACATAATATGTCACAGGCCTAAAATCTAGGAGAAAGAGCTAGGAGAATAATGTTAAAGTACATATTAACAATATATTTATCTCATGGCTAATACATAGACTTTAGAGTAGGGTTATTTATTATTAGCACAAACAATAAACCATCTATATAAATAAGGTAGCAATATATCAGAGACTCTTTGTTGAGCTTACTTATAATCTCTACAAGATTCTTACTATTATGGCAACTACTAGACCAGTGTCCAATAGTAGCACTAACAAGTAAATCTCAAAGGCAGATATCTAGTGGAGAACATGAGTTGTATAATTTACAAGAGAACTCGACAGGGAACTACAACAGTATTCTACCGACTATTTATATAACTATCCATGGTTTGTGCTATGACTATACATCTGCTGTACATCCTACCCTAATATCCATGCTCTGTCCTCATGTTCTATTACTCATCCACTATACATCTACCTTAAGGCCAGCATGCTATATATATGTGCCTTGACATCATACCCTAAATCCTACTCTTCATCTCCATCATCCATGTGTGCACCATGTATATACTATGAGGAAACCATACTGTTAACATGTTCCTTGATGCTACTCTGTCTCTAGACTCTTCTTGATTCTTCTAAACCATAGATTCTTTCAGACCACTCTAGGCCCCATGATGTAATGTCATGTGACTTCCCAGTCACATGCCTTTTCTCTCTTGTTGTAGACTAATAATATAACTATCTATAAATATCTCACTAAAGTCTGTCCACACTTTCTCGTATCATAATACTTATCTTATAAGACTACTTAGTGTGCTATTGACTATCTTGGCTAGTGGTTGCCACAACAGGAACAATATTAGTGTTATAACTCAAGAATGTGTAGAAACAATAATATAAAATAAGATTAGAACACATAAAACCTTTAGAATAGCTCTTGTAAATACAAAAAGATGAAGTTAGGAAGGATATTAAAAGAAAAATATGAATAATATTTGCTTGCAAACAATTTCCCTTGATGATATACTTCTAAACAGTAAATGTTATACTGTGTAACAAGTTTCTTTGGAAAATCTAGTAAATAGATTACAAAGCTCCTCAAGAGCTTCTAATGATACTACCTATCCCAAATAATGTATCTTGAAAGTACCTCTCAAGTTGAATCTGATAACTAAAGATACTGATTGATATATATCTTACCAGCCTTTCTCAGGCTACTAGAACTCTCCAAAACTTGCCTAAAAGTAATAGTAGATACTAATGATGCTCACTTAATAAAATAGAGGTTAAACTGCTCTCAAGTAGGAGAATTCAGATAAGGATCCTCCTCTCTTACTCCTTTCTACTCATAGCTTATATATTAATCTAAAAATACAGAGAATAAACCTAAGGAATGGAGCCTGAAACTATAATGAAACTTTCTAAGGTTTTGCAAGAACATAGCTATCTCTTCATCTGCAACCTGACATCAATCTAATCATTGATTCCTACTTGTAAGAGCCCATTCCATTTTTTATTTACTATTTACAAGGCTATCCCTACTTATGAATTAATTTTATACTCTATTGGCTTCTGATCTAGTGTGTTCCTGTCTTATTCTTCTGTCCAAACATTCATAACTATGCAAATTGTGTTAGTGAGTGCCTATACTTTGTAGCTAGTCTTTTGCAAATGCAGTAGTATTTTTTTATTTCTAATAATCTTATCTTCCTGAGATCTAGTTTGATTAATGGCTACTATACTGTATCTTGAGTGGGTATCTGCCTAAAAGAGCCTAAGATATTATCTAGAAGTATAAAGTCTTCTTGCTAATGTCTTTAAAGAGGTCTTACATGCTTAAAAAACCTATAAGAGTATATTCTTTCATAAAAAAGCATTTTCTAGTATAACAATGCTTTAAATCCTATCATAAAGTTCATAATGTGCTTCCTTCTATGCTTGAATGTTTTGATCTTTTGTTTGGCATCTACTACCTTACTCTTGTGGCTGAACACTGTCTTAACAAAATCATCTCAATCTTGAATATCTGCTTCTTCTTCAATCTTCTTCCATACATGGATTTCTACTATGCATTCTCTAAGTTAGGCTAATACTGTTGTGATTTTGTTGTCTGTTGCTCTGACTCTGTTGTTCTTGAAGAATAATCATATTCCTCTCCACCAGTCTTCAAATTTCATTCAGCTACTATCAAACCACCCTGGGTCTAGAACCATACTCTTTAGTATAACTGCTTATACTATCTTGTCATATACTGCTGGTATAAGTACTGTCAACATTTTTTCTGATGCTGGTTCTGTAGTTCTATTTCCATCTGATGTATATTCTTTAGTAATCTTCAATGATCCTAACATCTCTTCTAGTACCTCACTATCATCAGTGGTTTCTTGACTATGTTTATCTATCTTGTCTGTTTATGGTTTCTATTATAGCAGTCTATGTCTGTTATAATCTCTGTTATAATATTGTCATATTATTCTAACAAATTAACCATTTGTTCATAGTCCTACTACAAATGCTATTTCAATGTTTCTTCAACAGTTTAACTATTATAACATTCCAGTAGTCTAACTATAGTACACTCTTCTTTTATAAGATAAGTCTAATGATACTTTACCAAATGTTATGATTCTAAGCCAAACTTAGATTACAACTTAGGCAAAGACTTGAGAAAGAAGTAAGAAGATAATCAATTGGTAAAAAGTAAAGATATAAGACTGTATCTACTACTATATATACTTATAGACTATATGAGATAGATAAGACATTCTTGAAGAAACAATAAGTAAAGAATGAGAAACACATGAGGATACCTCTTCTATTATATAAGGTGCTGACTAATATGATATAAGAAAAATGTTATGGTATACTTGAGAACACTAACATTTTCTTTTTTCTTCTACCTATTTTTCTTGATTTAATATTTCTTTTCTTTTGATTTTCTTTTTCTTTTTCTTTGACAATGAAGAGGCATGTGACTGCAGTCACATGACATATCAGATGATGTGAGGTCATAAACCTAGACTGGGCAAGAGCAAACTAGAAGGATGACATCAAGGAGCATGTTAACAGCATGTCTATCTCATAGTGTACACATAGTATACTTATAAATAATGCATGGACTTTAGGGTAGGGTTAAATATTAGTAGCATGGACCATCTTTAATTTATATAAATAGGGTAGCAATACAGCAAGGACTTCTTGTCGAGTTTTCTTGTGATTTCTACAATGATATCTGCTCTTGAGATTTATTGCTTGTGCCTTTATTAGTTTTGTGACTAGTGGTTGCTACAACAAAAAACATATGATTTAGTAAAGTAAAAGACTGAAATAAAATAATCTCAACATATTTCTAAGTTAAGATACATATGAGGTGAATACCTGTAGAAACATAATATATTGATTGTAATAGCACTAACTGATATTATTAGAATTGAAGACAATAAACTTTATTTATTTTTATTCATTATTTAAAACTTAGAGTTAGTATTAGTATGATATCATATATAACTGTTACAAACTATTACTAACATAATATGGTGTTACACATTGGTCACATGTCAGAATTGCAAAAGATAGACTTCATTTTATTCTTTTTCTTTATTATTTTTATTTTCAATCTATTTTTCATTTTTTGGAAAAATAAGATTAGAGTTTAGTATGATATTATATATTATAGTCACAAATTGTCACATGAAGCTGTCGCTGTCACAATGTCACATAATCATATGTCATAATAGAATATGATAGAAGGTTTTGAAAGAAATAATATTATATAACATATATAATACATGTTAATCTTAAGGAAAACACATGATTATTTAGAATAGGCTAATATAGTAGTAGCACAGGCCATTATTTAGATATATAAGATAGATAATTCTGTACAGAGTTCTCTATCAAGTTCTCTTATATTAATCCTAATATAAGATTCTTTTACTTAACCTACTCTAAGGTCTTATGATTATAATATTACATACCATATGTTATAGAATAATGTAGAAGATTCTGAAATAGTATTAGATCATATATGAACAGTATATATTATACATATCCTTGAAGGTAGGCTAGATTTAGTATAGTATAGACTATTAGCCAAGTGTATATAAAATAGACATTCTATAACTAGAATTCCATTAAGTTCTCTTGTATAAATTCTATATAAGATCTATTTCCTGACTCAACTTTGAATTTTGAGTCATAATAGATATAATATAAGAAATAAGTGAGATGTAGTAAATTACAGTAAATATGAACTAAGAATAGAACAAACTCCAACATTGTTAGAGTATGGTAGAAACTTCTAGAACAACAATGTCATATAATATGCTAAAGATATATTGACCTTATGGTCCACATATGGTCTTTAGGGTAGGTTAGATACAGTAGTAACACAGACTAACTAGTATATAAGGTAGATATATTGTACTAAGAACTCCATTAAGTTCTCTTGTAATTAATCTAATCCAAGATTTACTCTTTTAACTTTAACTCTAAGTCCTAAGATATAACAAATATATATCCAAGTCATATTAAACATAAGATGAATATTTGTAGAATATAAGGTAGTAATTGTAATAGAGATAACAAAAATCATATATAGCTATACTATATTCTAATCTTCTGGATTAGCTTACTTTATGGGAAATAATAAGAATAGCATAACCAAGGATATTTCTAATAAAAATATTTAGAATATTAGGCTAGAAAGGAAGAGATATTGTCATTAGTGGTAGATAGGAGAAGGTTAAAATAATAGTATTGTACTTAGTAGAAGTCAGTAGTAAAGAGTAGCAAAGTTGACTAGACAAGCTTCATGGGATATGTAGTAGTGTTTTTGGCATTCTGGAAGAAAAATGAACTCTATAAGCATTGATAGTAGTATTAGAGTTGATAGATATTTTTGCACTCTACTTCCTACTATCATTTAAGTAATTATTCTTTAGTACTCTTATATTATGATTCAAGTTTCAAAGTATTAAGACAAGAAAAGAACTTTGTATAGAAGAGAACTCAATGGAGTTCTATATATACTGTTGACATATGGTATAACATTATTGTTCCAAAATATTTTATGATGTTCTATATAACATATAATTGTGATAGTGTTATGTGACTTGTGACCAATGTGTGACATCATGCTAAATCCTAATTTTAAGTCTAAAAAATAAAATAAATAAAAAAAAAAATAAAAATGAAAAAGAGAAATAAAAATAAATAAAGTCTACTATCTTCAAATTTGATATCTTGGTTACTATCAGGTAAGTCTTGCTAATCCCAGATAGTTTTCTAGATATTTCTATTAGTGTTCCTGACTACTCAAGTATTATTATTCTAACTTAGGTTAATATTATTCTATGTTGTATTTTTAGCATATCTTATTAATATAGTTATATTTTCCTCGAGTAACTCTACTAATCTCTACAGACTTCAATAATTACTCTAATAATAGTTGGATTCAGATCAACATCAACATGTGTAGCATTACTTAGTATTAACATATATTCTATTAAATAGATATGTTTCACAGGTTTTTCAGGTTTTTTGGTGAAAGAATCTATCCTATATATCCAAAATAATTTTGACTATAATACAAATAAGCTTTTTCAAGATGTCTAAGTAGTAGTTAAAAAGACATTTTATCTAAGCCACATTGGTCTCTCACAAACTAGTAGAAAACAATATAATTGGGAGTTTGGGAAAACTTAATGTTGATTGATTATGATAGTTGATGTATAAGTAATAGACAGAATAATGATAATAAACTTGTTTCAGTTAGGCCTGAAGTCTAACAGGAAAAGTTGTATATTAGATATAGTCTAGTATTAATAATATAAGACATACTTGAAGTCTAACATAAAAAGTTGGACTTCAGCATACAAAAGTTGTGTATTATATATAGGAAGGAGAGAAAAATTTACTAAAGAAAAACTTTCCACTCATGTGCATCTGTTGATCATATCTGGCTATATATACTAATCTGTATTGGTAGGTTCAAGTGATTTAGGAGTGATAATATAGACATATTACACTTTAACAAAACTAAGTTCTAATAAAGAAGAAGATGAAATTTACAAGCAAGAGATTGAACATAATGAAATACTCCAGATAGCTGTAGGTGGTGATGAAAATGACAGGTGGTTAATGTTCCTTATGATTGTTCTCTATTATCTATACATATTATATCTTTCTTTCTTTGTTCAATATTACAATAGGCTTATTCTAAGCTTTTGCCACTGTAGCAAAAAAACAAACTATATGAGTATTCATGGAGGCTTAGGAAGAGAGCAAGATTGTTTTTGAGAAGAGAAGACAAAGAAAATTGGATGTTTCTTCAAGAAATCAATAAAGATGGATTAATCACTAAATTGGGTTATGTTAGCTGAAACAGCATAGCTAGTGTAGGACTTGATTGTGGTGACACTTACATTAGGTAATGTTGGTAAGATTGAAAACATGGATCTCTAACAGAAAATTTATATCTAGATAACTGATCAGTCAAGACTTAGAACTCCACTTATGCCCACTCTGATATTTGTAACATTTGCATGTGATATGATATGTACAACATTGATTTCCTCTACTGTACAAAATAATTCCAGTAGTAGTATACAAGAGGCTTCTCTAATACTCAACCTGTACCTAGTGAAAACCACTCTGCCCTCATTGTGTCTTAACTCATCAACTACAGTAACTAGTACTGTAATTATATTTAAGGTTTCAGGTGTTAATAATTTTAGCTCTACAAAGCTATATCAGCAAGATGCCAACAAACACCTTGGTAAGAAGATGGATAACAAGTTTCTCTCACTTATGTTACTAGATGAATTTCTCAACAAATATCTTCTACTGGATAATACTAAATTAGCATGTCTAGAGTCAAATTGGCCAGAGATCTATACTAGAATGAAGAAGGTGGGAATGTACATACTGTTTGTAAGCATTACTTTCTGCTCTTGTAAGCTAGCACACACTGAAATGTAATCAAGATTGAGGCTACAAATTGCATAGGCATAGTTATGTTTTTTGATTCTAGTAAAAAACCTAACTCCCATTGCAATAACATTTATGTCAATGTTAGTACTCATGTCAAAGATGATATATTAGATCACTTCAAGGAGAAATTGAGTCAGTTCTAAAAGAAGTCTGGTTTCTCTAGGATAGAGCTCTATATCAAGTTTAAGTATGATGTAAACAATGATATTTTCAGGGACAAGGAAAACAACAAACTGTTCAGGAACCAACCACTCATGAACAATGCATATGTTCATAACACTAACTAATCAGAGTGAACTCTGGAGCAGATTGGTTTCTATACAGTAGCCATACTTAGAATGCAGTTCTGTATATATCTGTTTTCAGTTTTTATATATGGCAAATATACATAGCTAATATGCTGGTACTATGGTATGGTATCAGTCATCCAATGTTTTAAATATAAGAATAGCCAGAACTCTCTGACCTAATTTGTTTCCAACTTGACTATGTCCAGCAGAGTTATGATCTTACTGTTACTCTGTGGAAAGAATCTGATCTATGTAACTAGTAGCTAAGAAGAGAGAAAGAGAATTTGAAAAGATACAATAGTCTATATAAGGAATTTCATCAGATAACCATCAATAACTGTAATGACCTCACAATCCAGAAGTCATTTCTGATTTTGCATTCATAGGACTTTGTGGCATGTTTACTGTTCAGAAGAGTGACTCAGAAAATGATAGGATGTAACTTGGATTTGGAGGGAAATAAAAGTAATATAGTATGCATTAAGGATTACTGGAGGCCTAAGAGAAGAAAGAAAGAGAGCAAGATTTATTGGATTCTTCGAGAGAAAAATGTTCCCAATATTCCCAAATTTTACTGTGGTAACAATGTGTATCATAAAGTATGTAGGAACAATATTGTTCAGAAAAGGTGCAATAACACTGTGGAAGTCTACAAGAACAATGTCCCTCAGAAAGTATGCAAGACAGTGCCTAAACACAAAACACACTCTGTCATACATTACTAGATGGTGTTGGATTGAGTTAGTAAAAAGCTAACAAAGTTCAGATCTACTTATAAGCTTGTTACTACTATTGTAGATTTCATGGAAGATTTGTCTATTCTTACCTGTATTTATTTTGTATGCCCATATCCTGCCTTGTAGTTCATAATATAGTATATCATGATACAAAAATTCTAGATCATGATATCAGTGTGGGAAACATCATGATTTTGGGAGAAGGAGAAGGATTTTGATTGACTGAAATATATGTATCCATATTAAAGAAGGAGCAGAGCCATCAGGAAGGGTAAAGAAGACTGTGGGTATTTGCCTTTTCTTAAATATTGCCTTATTATTGATGTCTATTTTTGTAGGAAATATAGCAATTCATATTAGTAGTTCTCCTCCAGAATAACTAATATATACATGGAATTCTAGATGATCAGAAGTCTGTGTTCTATTTGTTAACATGGTCTACATTGTGTTATACTGTCTACAGTCACCAAGATGATATGGGGCCTCAAATGTTGCCTTATGACAAGGTAGTTACATATTGAGATAGGAATGTAAAAGGAGGATCTGGCAAGAAACTGATAATTCAAAAACCTCTACATATTACCTTTCATCTACCTACACTTCACAAATTGGTTAATGAGCATTGTGGCTAGTTTCATGAGTGATATAGAACACTGGAACCCAATATTGAGATTTCCTTAGAGAAAAGCACTAGTGCAAAAATTGCCAATTTTGATACTACTAAGGTTTACTATCTTGTGAGGCAATGTAGCAACATAACATATTAGTATATGTTTTTTGACAATAGCTTGCACTAGGTGACTGGTTAGAAAATCTTATCTGTCAATGCAAGATATCAGATCCTCCTACCACTTTATATTGCTCTTCCAAGTCTCAAAAGAGTAATGATGATAGCAGAAAATAGAGTTGTTTTTCTCTAATATAATGTTCTTGCTACTTAAATACAACCAATGCTATATGAAGATGGAAGTGAAATTTAACTAGTTGTATATATCCTACTCGAGCTAGATTATATGGTCTAGAGTGCAAATATGTTTATATTAATTTTGAATAGATAGTACTTTCTGTAGATGGTGGAGAAAGCTCTTCACAGTTTGAATTTAGCTATTATTAAGTATTTGGATTCTATTTTGAAGGTTGATTTTGAGAGTGAATTTATTTTATGTTTACTACTCCTAATCACAATACTGACAAGTAATGTAGTGTTGGGAAAGCCTAGTACCAAAGGTTGTTAATATACTGTAAGCTATACAAAATTAGAATCCTCTACTAGCTGCAGAATATCTTTCCATGTTTGATAGAGCTACTTAATATCTAACTACTAAAAATCTTGACTATTGAAAGCAAGTACTCAGTCTAACAGAAATATATATGAATGGTTAAGATTCATTACTCTACACTAAAGTCCTTTATAAGTAAAAAAATAATATTGGTATAGCATAGACTATACAGTTTTGGCCCAAGTATTGGTAGAACTATATAGTTGGTCTCAGCATTCTCTGGCAGTCTATTAGATTGTTAACCTGATAAGATCAAAGTAATCTACTTTAATAAGAGTGTAAAATAGAAAGATGTCAGGCTCAGTTCACACTGGGGGTGAAAGTCTGCAAGATAGACTTGGAGTTGTGCAGACTTGTGGAATGTCCTTGGCTTTAGCTTATATGCTGTACCATCTGTCTGCTGTGTGGTCGCAACTTTAGATGATAGAGAGAAGTCCGAGCTGGAAGTGAGTGCTGATTTGGTGTGTTGCCATTAAACACTGGGGATCGAGTTTAATAAGAATTATCTTTGTCAATTATCAGACTAGTGAATTACAGTGTAACTACTAGTCTTATATACAAATGGATTTATAGAAGATGCTTGAGGTTTCAATATTGAGACACTGACAGGAGTAACTCTGTCATGGAAGACTAAGTCAAATAGGAGTATCTTTGCTGTGGAAGATGGAATACCCAGATGGTTGCAGCACCGCTGTAAGGCATGTTGCAAGAAAGGTGGCTGCTATGGAAGGGAGGCTTGTATAATTTGGAGATGATATCACCACAGAGATGTAATTTCCAGACAGGTGGACTTGCATATGACAAGAGAAAGATAATAGATCAAGAGAGAAGAAATAGAAAGTTTATCTTTGTGGATCCTAAGATATGGAGGCTTGGTACATGATGACCTTTTTTTTATCCTGTAAATATTGTATTAAGATTTCATATAAGTAAATTTATACCTTGTAAAAGGTCCTCTATTATATTCACAATATGTTCTGGTATAAGAATAATAATTTAGAAGATATCTCAGGTCATAAAAATAGCTTCAAGAGAACTGCTCAAGTGATGACATGTGCCCAAAGTATGGTTGTTCAGTTAAAACTATAGCTAGTAGTCATAGGTAGATAACTTCATTATAGTATTTCTTTTGTTCATTACACATTTCACAAAACATTCTCAGTGTCATATTACATACTCACCATCTCACAAAATGAAATAACACTTGGTCTTAGTATCCACACCTGGCACTCAACTTGCATCCCAACTCCAAAGATTATAGGACTACAAAAATAACTTAAGCTATTCTACTAACTGTCTGTAAACACAAATTGAACATTCTATTGTTGAGTTTTATCCTTAGATTCCAAACTGCAACTTAGGCACTCAATAACCATTCTACTTAAAGCATGAAGTTTGAAATTATAGTGACTCAAAATATTTGCAACATTCTAAGAATAACTTGCTTGATAGATATACATTTCAAATGTTCAGAAATATGAGACAGTGCACATTTAGTATTATGAAAATCACAAAAAGTACTTTTAAAACCACTTAGATACCAGGAATTCATAGTCTAATTCATACTGTAGGTGGTAATCTCATATAAGCTTCTATTTTCAAAAAATAAGCTTTATCCATCTTGAACTTAAGCCTTCACTTTGAACAATACAAACTCAACTTTACATTGTCCATAGATCAGGTACCCAAAGGCATGTAAATCCTAGTTATGGACTTGGCCCTACATATTGTATCAAGGTAACATAGAGTGCATGTATTACTGTCAAGGTTGCAATGCACAATTTAATCATTACAAAAAAAGCTATTCTTAGTATGTATATACATATCTTCCAGGTTATCCTATCACTAATAAATATGTCAAGACATTCTCTACAACTGCTAGATTAAATTAGACAAGATATAAAATTACTACTTATAAGGAAGCAACACCAACACTTTGCCTCAGATAATTGTTAATAAGTCACTGACTATGCTTTAGCACTTTAGAATTTCTCTGTGATAAAACTAGTACTAAGACATAGTAAGTATTACAAGTAATTATGCCCTCTTAGCAAGATGGTATCTACATTTATAGGATAAAATCAAATAATAGTTCAGAGGTAAAATAAGAAGATATCTAGTTGACAGGAATGTTAGAGCAGGTTAGATTAGTAAGTATAGTGGACATTGAGAATGTAGTATTACTGCAGGGATGTATTTTCCAGATGGGTAGACTTGGCATATGATAGTTGTCTACACTACACTATACTGCTGTATACTATGTTTCTTCCAACATTAGTGGTATATATGGATGATATGCTCATATTTTTGTAGTTTTTCTCTACAAGAGCAGAATATGCTTTCCAAGAGAATTGTGGATTGGTAGTAGTCTCCAAAGTAACCATAGCCTGTTCTATATTGAATAAGGTAGCTAAAGATTTCTCTTTGGTTGTGTAGAACTTTAAAATAAAGGATAGGTTAAAGAGATAGAGAGATATGTGTTATGGGACGCTTTGGACATGAATAATTTTTATTTTCTTTTTTCTTTTATTTTTTGACTTTATAGGAATTTTGTTTTCTTTTTCTTTTTCTTTTCTTTTGGACGATGAAGAGGCACGTGACACTGCAGTCATATGACATGTCACATGATGTGACATCATAGGCCTAGAAGGTAGTAGAAGGATCTAGAAGATGATGTCAGGGCACATGTATACAACATGGTGGCCTTAAGGCAGACATGAGGTAGAAGTATGGACATAAGGGTAGGCTTAAGTATTGGTAGCACGGACCAAGCATGTTTTGTATATATAGGACTCTAATTTAGCAGAGACTCCTTGTTGAGTTCTCTTGTGAAATCTCCACTAGATATCCACCTTAAGAGATTTGCTCATTGTATGATCGTTGGACTTTGTGTCTAGTGGTTGCCACAACAATATGGTTTGCAGAGGGATATTGTTTTCTCTAGGGTCAATTTCTTCATATATATTTGTATTTGTTAAGAATATATTCATATATCTAATAAGCTGTTAAAATAGCTATAGTATTAAACTAGCTCTGTATCATATACTATCCAAGTACATCCATCACATCCAACTACATCAAATGACTTAAGCTCTGCTTTGCCCAAAACATCTACAAAAGTAGATATCATCCTTCTAGTCCATATACTACTTCTAGTATAGATCAACCTGGCTCTATTCCATGTTTTATCACTCTATTACCAAGTATATGGCTCCTTATGATGTCCATAAAACTCTGGACTTGATTTCAAAGAACTTCAGTATACTCAGAGTGGTTATCTGTCTCCTCCAATCTTTGAATAGACTTATTACTAGTATTAAAGACAAGTAAATACTCTGTAATTTATTAGCTTGAAATTTACCTAATATAGTACACTGTTCTGAGTGTCTATACTTGTAAGTTTGACTTCTCAGATAATTTTCTTTCTATTATAACTTCTTTCCAAATTATGACTATTATAACAAATAGAAGCATAGTACATCTGCTGAAGCCAAGATCATCTCAGAATTGTATCCATATATATTGGATGATATTCCCCCACTCTTCCAATGTCTTCCACAAATTTGCCTACAGATAGTTATTTTCTCCAATTTTTGTCAGAATTAAGAACAATAAACTCTATTTTCTTTTCTTTTTGATTTTCTTTTTGTTTTCTTTTATTTTAGGATTAAGGTTTAGTATGATGTGGAAATTACAACTGTTATAAACTTGTCACATGTCACATGATACTGTCACAGTCATGTGGTCACATAGTCATAATAAAACATAGTAGAAACTTCTAGAATGACAATAATATACAATGTACTGAATACATGTTGACCTTATAATTTACACATAGTCTTTAAAGTAGACTAGATACAATAGTAGCATGGACCAATTATCATAGTATATAAGATAGATACTTTGTACTAGAAACTCTATTAAATTCTCTTATAATTCACTTGATTCAAGAATTTACTTTTGATTATAACACTTATGTCTTAAGTCTTAACAATATTGGTATAGCTAAAAGACCAGAAAATAAAAAGACAGTAGTGTGATAAGAAGTTAAGACATTTGAGAGTATTTTTATAGAAAATATATATTATAAGCTAGTCTTAGTAAGGCATGGGATTAGAAACTATAAATATAGCTAAGATATTGTTGGCATATAGTTAGATGTGGTGGATGTTAGGGCAACTGGACAAAGACTATAGTAATATAGTAGAGATTATAACTTCAGGAAAATTCTAAGTTATATAGATAAGTACTACACAACTCATTTCTGTCAGATAAGTATCAGTTAGTATCATCAGTTATAAGGTTTGACTTGAGGGGTACATCATTTATAATATAGTGTTATGGTAAACTTTCAAGGAGCTATCCAATTCATTTGCTATATTTTCCAAATAAGCTTGTTATACAGTATAAGGCTCACTATTTAGAAGTGTGCTAGCAAGGGAATGCATTTAAAAGCAGATGTTCTTCATCCATTTCCTTTCATAATTGTTCTCACAATACCTTTCTGCATTCATAAGTACTTTTATAGAGTTTTTAGATATTATTTTCTCTTATTATATTCTTGTTTTTATCTCTTCTATATATTTCTAATACTGATATTATCCCCTCTGAATTCTTTAGCATACAGTTAAGGGCTAGTATTGGATAGTTCTTGTTACATTCTTGCATAACCTCTTTTCTGCTTGACTCCTATCACTGCCTTTAATCAAGAATATTCACTAGACTCTAGGTATAAGGGATACACTAGTTAGGCAGGAGAACCTAACTGTTTTTATTGCATTAAAGCCCACTAGCACTTTGGGAATATATTACCTTATGTGAATATATTCTATACTTCTTTTTATCATCAGCTTTATACTGTTGGTTCTCTTGTGACCAGTATATACAGGAGAATAACAAGTGTTCTTATAATCTTGTCTGGAGTAGAATAGTCTTCTTAGACCAAAATTGTTTACATTTCTCTTAAGACAGTGGTCAGTAGTTGAGATAGTCAGTATAAAGTATAATATAGGACAAGAAAAGGGCCTACTAACACATACAGAGATTATTTCAAGTTTAAAATATGAGTCTGAGAGTAAAGCCAGCACTGGCCTCTTTTCTTTACTACTTTACACTCTAACACTACCACCACAAAAGAAGGAGATGAGATAGCAATTCTTTAACCCAACAATAGGTCAGATTTAGATATGGCCAAACTACCAATATTTAGTAGAGAGGCAAGTAGAGTATCAGGATTTTTGATAGCATGCAGGCTCCTTATTAGTATATATGAAGATGAGGATGATTTAGTAGAGAAACAGGTACAGTAGATTTTGTTGTATGTACAGAGAGAGTTAGCAGATGTGTGGAAGAAAATGTTATGGAGAACTTAGAAAGTAGAAATTTGAGTTATGCAATAGTAGAGGAGTTTTTGTTAGGCCTAAAAGAAGAGTTTGGTGGAGGAGATAATGAGACAATAAAGGTGGCAGCATCAAAGAAGGTAGAGCAAGAGAGCAAGATCATAGAAGAGTTTGTACAAGAGCTTAAGAGAGTGGCAAGGAGTAGTAGATATGAGAGATGCCCATTAATAGAAGAATTTAAGAGAGAAATGAGTAGAGTGATTAGGAGGAAACTTATGAAAGCAGAGAAACCTTCAAGAAGTATTGACCAGTAGTACAAATGTGTCACTAATTTAGACAGACATTGGAAGAAGAGTTAAATAAAGGAGGAAAGATTGAGAGGAAGGAAAGAAAGTGAGAACCAGAGACAAAGATAGCAGACTGGAGAAGTTAATAACCAAGAAGGATTTAGGCTATATCTATCCCCTTCTCAGATCTGGCCTAGAAGATAGAAAATATAGAGAAAACCAGCAAGATTAACTCTAATGAAAGAAATAGGAAGAAAAAATGAAGTAATAGTCAGAAACTCTCTATAGAGATAAGGAGAAAGAGGAGGAGAAATGAGGAGAGATTCTTATGTGATAAATGTAGATAGGGGAAGAAATTGCTACAGTTATAGATTATTTGGCCATCTTGTGAGGAATTGTAGAAATCAGAGAATAATTGGCCAAGGAAGAAAGATATAATATGGGGACAATTTGAACACTTTGAACAATTTGAAAGAAAAGGAAAGTCTAGTAGTCCTTGACTAGGCTCTTATAATAAATTCTATATACTAGCTAACCAAGTAATATTAGCTGGTATTCCAGATTGAGGGGAACATGAGAAAGATAGAAAAACAATTTTAAGAAAAGAAAAGATAAAGAAGGAAGAAAAAAGAAAGAAGAAATCAGAGAATGTGAGAAGAACAGAAGGGAAATTGTTAAGGGGGATAATAATATAATTTGGACATCAACAAAATGTCTCCAACTTTGCTTTACATGTTATATTGATAAAGGCAAAAGTATTACATGTCTGTAAGATCTACAAAATCAGATATACAGTCAGTGTCAAGATAAAGTCCAGCCAGATCTCCAAACTGTAGAAATGCCAAATCAGCTATATATCAGAATCACTAATCAAACTTTACCTGCCCAATTCACAGAACAACATCTTCCATCCATATCAACTACACACTCTATTGCTCAAACACACATCCAGCTAAAAACCAAACATCTCCAACCTATACAAAATCATTCATCAACATATGCATTCACATCTATACCATCTTCAATAATTGCCAATACATCACCTATAGAGATCTTTGATAATTTGTCTTTGGAGAAACATAAAGGCTTTGAAAAATCCTTTGTAGAGCAGGCCAGACTTGTTGTGGCAACCACTAGACACAATGTCCAATAGTAGCACTACAAGTAAATCTCTCAGTAGGGATATCTAGTGGGGAACACGAGTTGTGTATTCACAAGAGAACTCAATAGGGAACCACAACAGTATTCTTACCAACTATTTATATAAGTATCCATGGTCCGTGCTATGACTGTACATCATCCTACCCTAATGTTTATGTTCTGTCCTCATGTCCATTACTTATCTACCATATATCTACCTCAAGGCCAGCATGCCATATTCATGTGCCCTGTCATCATACTCTTTAATTTCTGTTATACATGCGTGCACCATGTATACACCATGAGGAACCTATGTTCCTTAACATTACTTCATCTCTAGACTCTTCCTGATCCTTCTAGATCCTAGATCCTTCCAGACCACTCTGGACTACTCTGGACTACTCTAGGCCTATGACATAATATCATGTGACTTCCCAGTCATGTGCCCTTCTCTCTTGTTATAGACTAATAATAATACTTCTATCTATATCTTAACCCTAACCCTACCAAAGTCTGTCCACACACTCGTCTTATAACAAACATCTATCACCATGCGGAAGCTTTCTTTGGAGTACACTAGTCTATAGAAATTCAGTATGCAAAGTAGCTATATGACATACTAGTTGAAAAAAGCAAGACAAACACAATGCAAATTATACTATGGTTTTTTGAACATTGTTAGTTTTATAGTGACTAGAATAGCTATAAGTATTTGACATAACAAAAAAATATCCTAAATGAAATTTAGTATCAACCGAATCCACTTGAAAATATACAATGAATAAAATACAAAGACGAAAATGTCTTCAAGTACACTGGTTCTATTATTCAGTACAAAGCAATTTTAAAACAAATAGGTAACTCACTATATATTAGGTCTCAGCAATATATTGACAATAATATATTATTAAGCATAACTCTATATAATAACTCCAATGTCTTACTAAACTGTTGTTGAGTAAAACCATGCCAACTTAAGATCATAGATATTTAGTGTGTTCTGCTTATTTAAAATTTAGCTGCTCACATCCTGGATATGGCCTGAATAGAATTCAGATGATATAAGAAATAGTAGGAGCCACTAGTAAGATGAGTTGGTAGTAGGAAAGACCCAAGAAAAGTACAATTGTCTGCCACATCATGCTGTTATTTGAGTTTGATACAATATCACTCATGTATTAATTTCTAATTCACATATCTAATAAAAACTGATGGAACTCATATCTTGCCCAATTTTCATCTGTTTCCCACATTATTACTACTATGAGAAAGCATTTATTATGGAGAATATATTGGTATATTTAACACCAGCCATTTATTCATTATACTAGCTAATTCTGCAATATATCTATAGCAAGAAAACCAACAAATCCATAATGTGAGTTGTATTATGATTTATAAAATCATGTAGCATATGTAGATATATAGGCATGTGAATCATAATATGTGCAGAAATTTCTGAAAAAACTAAGAACAATAGAGTAAGAAATTCTGTGCTCTAAGCTAAAAGAAACCAGTAATTCTGTGCTCCAGACTAAAAGAAACCAGTAATCCTGTCCTCCAGACCAAATAAAGCTGGTAATTCTGTCCTCTAGACTGAAAAGAGTTGAAAATTCTGTCCTCAAGACTAGAAGAAAAAGGAAATTCTGTGTTCTGGAAATTTCCATTTCCTGGAGAACAGCTGTCCTCCAAGAATTGGATTACAATTACTAGACTTTATTACCAACCAAATGTGGGCCAGACAGGTACAGTATTCCTTTCTTTATTAAGAGTAGATAGACTATTCATTACCAAAAGCATAAGTAGTTTTGTTTATACTAAGGAGAGATGATAACAACATTAACAGTAGAGGACCTGAATTAGCTGATGTGTTATCAAAAAATGATGTTTATAACTCAAGGGAGCTTTCTAAAAGATAAATCTATTCTATTTGCATATTATATCTAGATTGCATGTAGATAGACATGAGAAATATCAAGACATAAACTATTGCAATATCAAGCAAGGAAATATCAATGTTCTTACCTTCCATTTGATTGTCAATTTGTACAAAAGAACCATTAGCATATCAATATTCTATTCTGCTCATGTACATAAGACTGTAATTCCAATACAAGCTGATTTTAGATGCTTAGTTTGTTACTCCATCAGTAGCCCCTTCACAAAGAAAGTTTGGACAAAGTTTACCAATACCCAGAGTG
>Ga0157363_1000792_pt1 | contig 25030 bp, 15 predicted proteins | sample AttsexASBM1_FD_111477 | JGI IMG/M metagenome (GOLD analysis project Ga0157363, IMG submission 111477) | Fungus gardens microbial communities from leaf cutter ant in Ribeirão Preto, State of São Paulo, Brazil - Atta sexdens ASBM1 | ecosystem: Host-associated > Fungi > Mycelium > Unclassified ... | reverse complement strand
TTTTTTTGCTTAATTTATACAAATAACAATATATATTAATCAAAATGAGAGTGAACGTTACTTTCCGAAACGAATTCAATAATATTTTAATTAAAATGATAAACATTTATTTAAATTTGTATCGATGAGAAGAATGAAATAATTTATTTTATTTCTATATAATAATTAAAATATCCTGTTAATACTATTTATGTTTACATACATATAATTATTACACATAATTGTCGAATAAAATAAGTAACATTCAGTTTCTCAATTAATGAGAATTAATTTTATGCCACGTTAATAAGTTCACAAAACAAACTACCACTCTGCGTTTTGAATATAGTGAGTTAATTTACATTAAAATAGACGGAGTTTATTGCGAATACAAGACATTACAAAGCAACATAACAGCTTTAAAAGAAGCAAATAAAGAGAACGAAAGATATCATCCATATCATAAAATCATAAATTTATAATTCCTATAATTCCTATAATTCCGCTATAATCTTCTCTTTATGTAACCAAATCGAGGTTATATAACTAAATATTAATGCTCTTTAAACAATAAATACAAATTATTTCGATAATAGTTAATTGCGTGAATAGATTACTATCATAGGAGACAACAAGAGAGGTCACACTCTCTGCTACGAACTTGTTGCGACCGCATTTCGAAAAGTAATACATCACATGCGGAGTTCGCGCCGCTACTCGCCGAGTCTCGCCGCGAAACGAATGATATCAACGGCACTCAGCGACCTTGCGTACACCCGTAATGTATAGCTATCGAAACAAGTATCAAATTCCAGCCAGCCTTGTTCCCATAAAATATGTAACGCACTAATAAGGTAATTATACGTAGAATATTCTGTATTTTTTTAATTTAAATTATACAGCATATTTTAAATAATATATGGTCACATATTATGAGACTTTCGATTTTATAAAATATTCGATCCGACGGATATTTATGAATAATTTATTAATCAAAATGAAAGTAAATGTTATTTTTTTTTTAATGTTGGACTTAATAATTTTATTAAATGGATGATTATAAACACAATAATTTTTTTGAATTTTTATTAAAAAAGAATATTACCAAATACGTTGTCAAAATATAATATAAAATTGACTATTTGATGAAATACTTGCTTAAATTCTAATTCTAACAAATATGTCGCAATTATGTAAGTATCTAACGCATATTATAATTATATACATATTTATATACATATTTATAAAGAGAAATCTCATATTTTAAAAATTAGATCAAATAATTTTAAGTGAAATAATTCATTATTTAATTAAAAAAGATTAAGTAATTTATATGAGATTTTGTTATTAATAAATATCAATATATCAGTTAATCATCATATGTAATTTCCTACGTAAAAATTCAAAAGACAAAAATTGAAAGTTGAGTACTGAAAAATAATTCTTGAAGATAAAATATAAATTAAATATACATTCATATATAAGCATAGTTTTCAAGTCTGAGTATGAATTTTATGCAATATCTTTGACTAATTTTGATTGTTTAGAAAGTAAAATATTATTCCACCGTATTAAAAATTTTTAATAAATTTAATCTAGGAATGCGCTATTAAAGTATCACGTAACGAATATGAAAAACATATGTGAAGATTGCTACGAATTATAAGAAGAGAATAAATCGCACTCGCGTGCGATTTATCTTACTGTAATGATTTATGTTAAGTCCAAGTTGTAAAAATATGCTCTTGCTCGTCAGCGTAAAATGTATATACATTCAACCACGTCGCTATGGAATGGAATGACCCAATCGGCAAAAAGCAATCGGTCTGAGTTATTTATTACGGCTTTCGGACGAAAGACCCGTAGTGGTGGACACGGAGCGTCGGACCGGAAGATATCTTATCTGAGACACACTCCGCACACCGAGGAACGCGTCCCGTATATACTCGCATCCTCGCCGTGGGCCCGATACTGACCAGCGATAAGACGTCTAGTATCTGATGTGCGTGCAAAAACAAAGGCAGCAATGAATCTCAGTATTCTGCTCCCATCACCCCGCACGATCACGTGTCCCGTGATAACGAGGATCGATCTCGTTGCTATGTCGATTTATATCGAGGAAGCCGATGCCTCGTGGCGGCCGAAGGCGTGAAAAATCCGCGAGTATACGCGCAGACTTGAGCACAGTTATCGGTGTCGAAGCGAAGACACGCAGGCGATGATCGAAAGACCACCTAAGTGTAGATCTGTACGATAGTTTTCGTAAGATGTGATTAAGGGAATCTGTGGATATTGCAACTATCGCAGGAAGTACACGGTGATGTCCACGAGATGCCTTGCGATCATAGATCCTTAGTCTGCAGTTTACCAAATAGCTATCTAAAATATCGAGTATAAAGCGAAATCTTCCGTCGATGTCTATCTAAGAAGGAAAATGTGAGATAATAAAGTTGAACAGATAATCCGATACTGATATTGTTAAACCATCTATAAGTTGATTAAAATTTTTTTTATTGTTATATAAAAAGAATGATTTATTGAAGTATTAAAAAATTTGATTATACGAAAAGAATGATTTGCTAAAGTATTTAAAAGTTTAAGTAGTTAGATCTGAAAATAATTTTGTTAAACCATCAAAATAATTATGTAGGAAACTGAAATATTATGAGCGATATTGCAAAAAAGTTTTCTAGCCATCAGTTTGAGCGTTCCATATAATTATTTTAATAATCCAACAAATTGTTTCCAGATATATATCTAGTTAAATTGTCAGATACTTCTATACGGAAAAAACGAAGTTTTTCTGAAATTTTTAAAAATTTAGACATGAAAATAATTTGGTTGAACTATGAAAATAATTTTGTTGGAAACTCAAACTGATTGCTAGTATGTTAGAATTTTTTGTAGCGTTGTTCATTATACTTGAGATTCCTAAATAATTATTTTTGATAAAATAAAAAATTATTTTCAGATTCGTATCTTGATAAATGTTTAGATATTTCAGTAAAATCATTCTTTCCATGTGCGAGTAACGAGCAAGTGAACCTACGTTGAAACTCGACGAATATCCACTCATTTCCAAGGATATCTCTCGATTTACTTCCTCATAGCTATCATCGCGGAATTTTCCGCAGCCACTAGCTCAGCAAATCGCCGCCCGATACGGTTGATGGCGCGAATCGGTAGTCGGACGCCGAGGCAAACCTCAATGCATACCTCAGATCGGTACATTAACCTCGGGGGGGGAAAAGGACGATAAATTAGGCGAGCCTTATCGGTGATCATTTGCACGAGTATAACACTCCTCGCCCAGAAGCTACCTCGGCGCATACAGACGCAACCTCCTCGCACCTGATGCATCCTCAGTTTCTCATTGGCAGAGATGAACCGTACCTATACTCTCGACTCTCAAGAGCTCTCGGGCGTTCTTATGCGGGGGCTTGGTTTTGTTTGGTGCATAAAAAACAGACATATTGGTTTTACGGTTCCCTTATTTACGAGACCATAAACCTTCCTCCTCTCCTCCGGCCGCGATCGCAGCCACCAAGTGCAACAACGCGGGCCATTGCTGCGATTCCAGGGTAGAGAAACGATGCCAGTTGGGTGGATTGACTTGACGAAGGGAAACGAACGGAGGAACGCTTATACCACGCGGGTATTAATAAATTCCGAAGTAAGTTATACTCGCGCGGCGACAGATGCTCGGGATTAATGGGATTCCCCGCGTTGGTGACAAATTTGCACGTACATATATATCTGCGTTGGCTGACAAGCATGAAAAAGGAAAGAGAAATTGTATCTGTATTTATTATGTTTCGAGCCAGACAACAAATTCTTGATAATACTCAGGATGTAGATGTGGACACATACATAAAAATGGTCAAGAATTCTTTTTAAAACTTTATAAATATCTTATAATATTTTAAAACTTTATAATAACTTTATAATATTTTAAAATTTTATAAATAAAATTATAAATATCTTTTTTTCATCAGCATTTTCTTTATCTAAGTTCCTTCCACATTGCACCGAAGAGTTAATCAAAAATGTACTTACATGCAAAAATATTTCAAAAGGATTTTTCTTAGTATTCATTAATGGATCTATTTGAATCTTTCATATACGGAATGCACTTTAAGCTTACAATTACATGCGCGTCATGATAGAAAGGAATGCGTCATGGAAGCAACACGAGATTCTGCCTATGATAATCGATAATAAAGAGTGATCGTAAGCCTTTATCAAATCGTAAGCTTATCTGAGATAAGGTCGGCAACCTACTCAGTTCTCACTAAGTTTGATGCCTCGCCTTAGCCAAGAACTTCGATATACCATACTGCATTCTCGGCGCGGAAGAGTTTCGTTGATTTATCGCTTCTTGAAACGAGCCAAATTACACCGTTAAATCGTCCCGAACGACAGTCGGCGTGCAGGCGAGTCATTTCGCGCGATCGGTGTACTTCGTATATGTACAGGATGTCTCACAATCACTCACGTTACCCTTCAGTAACGAACAATATACGAAGGACCAAGAAATACGGTTATCAAATATAATAGAAAAAAAGAAATATGCAAATATTAAAAATATAATAAAATATTTGAAAAGTTTTTACCAATTTTAAAAATAACTATCGAGATTTTATTGCTAAATTCACGTAAATTTATTATCACGTTATGTGTTAGTAGTACCAGTTATTGATTTTAGTTCATCAATGAAAAATTAAAACCTGCAATATACTTTCAAACGCAATTTTTTTTTTTAATTTGCATATTATCTATCATTAAAGAGGACTATAGTTAATCGAAGACACCCTGTACAAGTCCATAATGTATATCCATGGAAGACAAAGAGAGATTGGTGAGCAGGGGTCGCGTCATCAAGTCACGAGCTGCAACGAGCGTGCAAAAATCGATGTCGAGGAATCACAAGAGAACGAAGACGATGATGATGATGATGATGATGACGATGAGACGAGAAAGAAAAGGGGTCGCAATTCGAGTAAGGGGACAAGGGAAAGAGACGAAGAAACGTTCGGTCACGCGTCTCGAACTCAGCAATGGCAATCACAAGTCTGTTATTGCGAGTGGTCTTTCGAAGGCTAAGTACAATTACAGGTTGCTTCGAGAATGAAGCAGTATGCCTGTGCGCGCGCACACGCAGAAATGGATTCGTATCTTCGATCGTCGAGGAATTATATTGTTACGGATATACGATGAAGAGCCGTGAAATCCAAGTACGAGATCGTCTGACGTTATTATCGATGACAAAATCGATATCTGAATCCCAACGTTTCTACATTTCTGCAACTATTTCTTAATAAAGATCGTCGAAGATATACGCGGAAGACTGATGCGCGGACGTGAAACGCATCGGATATCATCTTCTTTAAACCGGCCACCCGGCGTGACCTAAAGTGACATACCGGTTTTGTGCTGTTTATGTACAGGTTTTTAGTTGCAGCGAAATACATTAAGAATTGGAGACATTAAACGGGAGAAGCAATTTTTACAAAAGGATACGAAAAGCTCATGTTTCATGCCGTTTGTATCTTCCAGACTGAAGGCTGAACAGCACCAAGCGCGAGCCAATTAAAAGAGTCTTTTTAAATCCGATCTTCAAAACAACATGCCGAGATAAAAGATTACGTACAGTTTCGAAAGATACATTCGCCGTGAGAGTGAAGCGGAGGGAGCGATGACCAGGTGAAGAGCCCTCGGTGCACCTCACGAGGATAGAGGATCCACGTGGTGGATCCTCCGGTCGAAACCTCCAAACGCCCGGCGCGGCACTAAAAGTTTCGGGGCGTGGGCAATAATTTACGATGCCGCGTGGTAACTATCCGTAAGTATCGGCGAGAGCAACGCTAATGTTCGTCCTTATGTACTGCGCGTGTCCAGCTGACTGGGGAAGAGTAAAAAGGGTTGAAGGGAACATCGAAGAGAAGGTCGTCAGTCGGAGGCGTTCGCCTTTACTACGCATAAATCTGCGGTCTCTCTTCGCCAACGTCGCGGCTTTACGGCCTTTCCACGAAAACCCGCACTCTTCCGAAGTCTCTGTCTTCGCGACCCTGAAGCCGCCGACGCAACTACGCAATGTAGGTCTCTGTGTCCCCGGCTAAACCATTCTCGCAATGAAACTGCGTAACACTCGGCCGCAGTAACGACATTAATATTACAAACTTATAATTATAACTTAACTCAATTGTGAAAAGTATAATTTCAATGTGATAAATAATAGATTTCTAGATACAAACAAATTGCAGAAGACAAAATTTTGTTTGATAAAATAATTCATCAATATGTTCTATCTATATATATATAAGTAGATATATTTATATCTACTTTGTAGCTCCTAAGATAAAATAGAATTTCCCGCACTGATTAAGTCCTCCGAAATAATTCGCTTATACAAAACCATAAATTATGTACATGCATTTAATAACTTCCGATTATAAATAATTGCGTATAAATGATAAAATTATATGTAAATAAAAGCACCAAATCATTGTATCTCACGTCATTGCTATAATAATAAATTCTACCGAGTAATTGCTACATCATTCATTTACTTGCATTACTGCCTACGCACGCAACTTTAATTAATCATTCCCAAAGTACAGCACGCCCGAAGTTTGTTGAGGCTTTCTCAATTAACATCCCTTGTTCTGAATTAATAAAAAATCACGTCGAAATTGAATCCCTGCACTGATACCTCGTACAAATTACTACGGGTCATCCCTATCAAGGTTGCGCTTAAACAAACACGAATTTAGTGAATCGTCTACCTATCGGATAACCGCGGATACTTGTTCATCTTTAATCAATAATATATACTAGAAAGCAATTAATATAGCAATTAATTCATGGCATTTACACAGTGCAGAACCCCGCCCATCTTTGTGCGCAATACGCACCTCCTATCCGCCTTATGTAATATTGTATATAATAAGCGAAGTGAAACCTGTCATAAAACATCGTTTAAATTTTATTCTACACATTTTCTGCTGCTTCAAAGACGAAGAACAAAAATGCACAAAAATGCTTTTATCTGATATTGATTTAATAATCCAAAAATGACTTTTTTTTTCTAAGAGTCTTTATATCCTCATGCAGATTTGAATATAATGATCGTAATTATATTATCCAATCAGTGGCCAAAGCAAAGTATTTTTCCGCGAGCATCTATAATTTAAGAATAAATTGTGAGAATATGTCTAGTCATAAGTAGATACTTCCCATCGTTTCAGGAACATTGCGAGCGGTTCGCCGACGGTAGATCGCGCGCGGACGTGAGAAGGTTTGAGTTCCCACAGATGCCGAAGAAACTGGGAGATCGTGCGTCCTTGACGTCGACTAAGTCAAAGAGTGTCCTGCAGACGTGTCGAGTCACCATAAGCGATTCGTCATTCGCGAAATGAGAATTTTAAGTACCTGTCGCCCGCCTTCGGCGAAGAGATCTACGATGCTAACGTCAGTCCGTATCGCGACGAATACTTCGTGCGATCGTAAATATCTAGCTATAGTGACAATCGTATATTTTTATACATCGCAGGAAATTTTTCATAGAAAATTTTACTTATCACGATGAATATTTATAAAGTACATTTTAGAAGATGGGCAATATATTTAAACCGCTACATTATGCAGTTTTAACCTTTTGCAATATTAAATTTTCGCTCTTCGTCCACAACCTGAATCTTCGAAGAAAATTAGTTCAGAGTTTTATATTATTTCGAACTATTAAATAAAAATTAAAACTTGAAAAAAATTCTTACATATTTGTGAAAGCTTCATAACGAATTTTTATCATTATAGAAGTCGAATTGTTACTTATTTTTATTTCTTTTTTTTTTAGATTTAAATTTATCTACCAGAATTTACAATAAAAAAATCGACTGTACCTTTGAAGTCTAATATTGCCGAGAGAATTAACCTTCGGTATATACGATTCGTGCATATTCTTCTCTTCGAAAAACTAGACGCATCAAAAATAACATTTATATACAATTTTTTTTTAAATATACAATCTTATAAATATTTTCTAAAGAAATTAAAGTTTTCTAAAGAAATTAAATACTTAAAAATCACTTAATCATTTTTATGTACTTGTTAAAGTAATGAAAATTAACTCGGAACACGAATGCTCATGATGTTTAGTAAAGAACCGCAAAATCATCGTATATAAGTACTAAGGGTTTAAAAACGATTGGTAGGAGGTGGTTTCGCGACACGCGGCACGGTTCAAGCGCGATTTACAGCTCGATGTGAGAATCCACATCCGGCAGCACGACAACGCTCCCGACTTTGGAACAAAAGGACCCAGAGAGAAGAGGCCTTGGTGCCGGCCACGTGGAATCGCAGCGGCGGATCGTTAAAGAAATATCGAACGTCGTACGCGCCTCCCCGTCGCGGTCGTTCCATGCGAATACGCCGGAATCGTATCTGTAATGCGATCGCTTTGGCACTGTATAGCGATAGCATCATTAACCCTCCGTGCACCGAACACTGAATAAGATCTTGTTACGCGATATCTGAACCACGGGGCCCGGCGTGGAGCGCTCTCGACTCCCTTTTGCCCGCACAATACTCGCTAATTAAACGAGCGGGCAGCCCGCCACCGCAGATACCAGAGCGCGATTGCTTTGTTTTCGTTCGGGACCACGCCACGCTTCCTCCGGCTAAATTAATTGGAGACGAGAAAATAAATAGAGGACCGACCAACCGCCCGCGCCATTCCTGTAGCAGATGGCTGTCACCGGGAGTGAAGTAAACTAAGGTAAAAGTCGTAAAGTGCGAACGATAACGAAAATTGCTATATCTTCAAGATGTACTCCCAAACAAAAAGAAAATAAGCATAATTTCCATTTTTCACCATTTCACTTCGTAGCCTCGCATTCCTTGCAATCTTATTAATTTTGAAGTAGATAGGTGATTTAAAGTTACGTAAGTTGATAGGTGGAATGCTCAGAATACTTCAAAGAAAGTTTTTAATTTTAACTCTCTAAAACTTTTAGACAAACTCATTCTGGAGAATGAAATCTCATTCTTAAAGATTGAAAATTAAGCCATTCCTTTTCAAGACTTAATTTTCACTCTTTAGAGTGCAATTCCATTTTAAAAAATTTAAAGAGCATAATTTATTAAATTTTTTTACTGGTATACATTGTAGTTAAATTTATATTAATTTACATTATCCTGAGATAGAGGTAAAAATAATGAATTTTTAAGACTTCTGGACAATATTTTTTATTTTTCTTTTCCACAAAATAAGATTTTGTGGGTAAAGTAAACTATACTTGAAATGTTGTAGCTACCTTTATCTATCCACTTAAAGTCACATCTGATATTCGAGTTTATTGCAAGAATTGTATGTATTATATGACATGCAAATTATAATAACAAAAATTCAAGTTTAAGAACGATTTAATAGAATGAAATTCAAGTCCTTTTTCTCTCGGATACAAGTTTCGATTTTTAAAAAATGAAGGTATTAGAACATAATTTTTACAAAAAGAAATTAGAACATTTTTAATCCATTTGTATTTTTATGGTATTCCTTTTTTCTTAAATATAAGTAGTAAAGTGTAAATTTATTGCACCGCTTTCAACCACTTCTTCAATAAGATATTACACGGAGGAATTATCTCATGCGACCGTGTAGCGGTAGCCGTCACTTGTGTTACTTTTTTTCTTGGGGATCAAAGAATCTCACGGATAGCTCGAGCTAAGCGATCCGAAACATTGGCGTGCCTCCTCGGGAACGTTAATCGGATGATGTCGGCGTTTTTCCCGCGTCGAAGTTCGCGTATCCGCAGGCGTGGTCGAGCGCACAACCGACGATGGCAAAAATATACCAGCAAGAAAAGCATCTCGCATCCACTTGGATCGTTTAACGAGCAGATGACGCGATCAGACTGGATTCTGGAGATTTATTTCTTCGTGCTTTTTGCACGTCGTCGGTTTGCGTCATATGCCACTTCCTGCGATTTTATAAAAAAAAAATTTCATAATCGTTTGCGTAACTCTAAGATGTTTTAATCTTCTACTAGTTTGAGTAACATGTGGCACATTAATTTCTCGCTCATAAAAACCATCTACCGATTCGATCACATGGTTATGAAAGAACGCAGATAAAAAATACATTACTAAATATATTTATTACGTTAGCATTTGTATTTGATATTCATCCATAGAATCATTCAGAATGGTGTTCTAATGTGAAGAATTATGCGCACCCCAATAATATAAACTTAATAACACTATTAAAATAATCGATAATGTAATCGAGTTACACGCGCGACTATCAGACGCCCTTCATCAAGGTGTCCATTAATTATTAATCATAATAACCACGGGACGATATCTTGATGATAATAAAACGAGAGTACATGGCTTTATTCTTTAATGCACATTGGATTTGATTTTTTTAGTCCTGCATGAACGCCTAACAGACGGAACATTAATCAAACAGCTCATTAATTACTAAACATGGTGACATGCGTAAACTGATTCGACGCTGCCAATACTAACACTTTGAAGACGATAAAAGGCTAGTACGTCTCGTTAATTAATTATTCGATATCAGTTTACGCGTTACGAGCGGACAATGTTCTTGGCTTCGTTAAAACGCATACAAATGAGATCTGTTCATCAACGGCGCCCAATTAAAGGAGCCAGAGTGAATCCTTAGACTATCGAAAGACGAGATGCAGCGGACGTGAATGAAGGACAAGCTGCATGCGGTTCCTTTTGTAGACGACGATTACGAGACGCTGAGAAATCAATACTAATACTGTTAATCGATCGACGTAAATTGTGTATAACGTGCTGAGAAGAACAAGTTTCCGTGTACGTGACAAGTTACAATGATGAATTATATATATCGATTAGCGATCGATATTAACGATGAAATAATAAATGATCACATGAACATCGATATTATCTCATAAAATTAAGGAAAATTGATCGTATTTTATTAATTAAATTTGAAGTTAATTTAACACTTTAAATAATGACATTTTGTATTGAATGAAAATAAATCAAAATAAATTAAGGCCCGATTGTACAAACGTTATTTTGGCCTTAATGGCCATGTACGTCTTTATTTATTTAGAAAAAAAGATAAAGCTATACAGATACATGTCTAAATTTCGCTTAAAATCAAAATAACATTGATGTAATTGAACCTAAGAGAAATAAACTTATATTTTCGGACAAAGAAAATCTAGTACTTAAATATTTTAGAACGAATTAGTTTGATCCAAAAACAGATTTATTTTTCTTCATTGCACTTCAAAGTCAATCTGTTAAGATATTTTATATTTAAATTATTAAAAGAACTTGTCAAAAGAGCACAAGACGTAGACAGCATGGCGATTGGCTTCAAGGACAGTAAGCCGTTCTAACGGCCCGTTCGCCATATGACCTTTAACGAGTCTAGACATTCAGTCGCCTAACTACATTGAATCAACTAAACTATGACGAACGTAAGTGTGCGTTCAATGATTTAATACACGAGCATCCTCGAAACACCTGTATCAGAACAACACTCGCGTCATTGATTTCTGCGCAATCTTTCTTAACAAGCACCTGTTTATCTAGATGTAACATTCGGACGCACTTATTTTTGATTGATTACTCCCGGTTATTTCGGAGAAAATAAAGTTGCCGGGGCAGAATTTCGAATCAGTCCCGTCACTTTACAATCACATCTGATATTTTGCCGACGTTCCTCTCGTCGGCGATCAATCGCAATTTCGAGAGTGACTACGCTTTTCGCGCATGTGAACGCAGCTGGAGAGCCCGAAGGTCCCCTTTTCGAAGCGCGGGCAGTAATCATCGATGATGGAATCGCGGGGGATGTAACGATCCGCGAACGAAGGTTTGATCCGCAGCCTGTACTTAGGTCGCACGACGAACGAATACACCCTCAAGCCGTTTCGCCATTGTAGTAATTGTAAGCCTTCGCCTTCGGGACGGGACTACAAACCGGATCACCGAACCGATCCAGATCGGAGATCACGGTCGCGCACCACAGGACTCGTTCCGACTCGCAGGGTCACGACGAAGTATCTCGTTCCGCGGCTCTGTGATCCTTATCCAATCAGAAGATTGAAGTTTTTGTAACTCATTAATCGTTGATTTTATTGTCGACATTATTAACATTTCAAACACTTCATTCTTTCCATTATTTATAGTAGAAACAAAATAAATATCTATCATCAGCGTTGATCGAACACTGAGAGAAAAATGTCCAAGTATTGCGAAGCAAATGTTACCTACGAAATTTGATGACAAAATATAAATTTCTGCGAAATATATCTTCTGTGAAATATACCTCATTAATAATGAGATAAAAAATAAAAATGAGCAAAAAGATAAAATAGATGGCTTTGTTAGGAATAACCAATATTTTATTTCATCAATATTTAAATAAATATTTATTTCAATGAAATAAATATATTTCTCACAAATATATTTTTAGGCATATCTTTTTCTCAGTGTAAACGTCATCAAAGATACCAGATATCAATTTCTATTTGAAATCAGGAAATCATCGTTGAGTAAAGATTTACAAAACCCTTTATGTTAAAATCTTTCAAAAAAATACGTATCCGTATGTTATGTACGTTAAGTGCTACCGTAAACCTTTGGCAGCGATTTTATACACTCGAATTATATAAAATGCGAACACGATAAAAAGACGTATCATTACTCGTGGGTTACATCCCACGATACCGTGCCTCTGATTACATAAACGATCGACTGATAAATACCCAGGGAGTGGTATGGAACCGAAAAGCAGGAGAGAAAATTGTCGAGAATGTACATGCGAACCTACGCTGCAGGGAAGACTGCCCTACGCGATCGACGGGAAGAATTCCCTCACGATCCACTATTCTGAACCGAAGCGTTGGTTATAATCGTAAGTACGTTCTTCTCGTGAAAACGCGCGCACGGAGGAATTTTAAAGCAACGCACCAGCACGATTCTGACACGCGAATCGGTAGCCGCGAGCTTACGATCCTCGGACATGCTGCTCTCACTCCCTCTAAATGTCGAGTAATTTTCCTTGACCCTTGCTCGCGAAATTTCCGCCGTAAGAAGAAGCTTGAAACGAGTAGCGAAGTAATAACAAAAATAAAAGCAACAATAAGTTTAAACTAAGTAAGAATATATGAAACTATTATATGAGAATATTAACTAAAAGATTCGTCATTATAATACGATTTATTTATGATAGAAAAAAAAATTACATTTTATTTGAATAATCTATACGTATAATGCCAATATAAGTCGTATTACAACGAATAAGTCAAACATCAAAATCCGTCTATCAGACGGAGGAAGAAATTCCGCCTAATTACAACGATATAACGATAATATCAAGGCGTGTTACGAGGCGCGTACAAAAGACGCCTGAAGGATATCATCACGGATACGCAAGACATCGCGATATCGAGATGAAAAGTATATATAAAACGAGATAAATGCTCGCGAATGGTAACGCTGCTTCGGCAATTGCCGGTGGCGCATAATCAAACTCGGTGCTATTCTCTTAGCGAACCGGCGAAACAATGCGGACTACGTCACAGTTAATAGAGTCTACCCTGAACCCGTTACCATGAAGACTCCATTCGACCCGGCGAAACCACCGGCACGAAAAAAGGCGCGTCGGAGGGATATCTATGCTGAGTGCAGGCAGATATGCGGTTGCAGGTTGCGGCAAAGGTCGTCGGGAGGCTTCGAGGTGAGGAGTTCCCACACTTCAGAGCTGCCTGCAGCACTAGAAGCGCATGGGTCAGACGCCACTATATGCCTGCGGCGGCTGTCGTGGCCAACGCGATGTTACACGAGACGAATCGGAATCATTTCTGTTATTACAGTATTCTCAGTAATCACAATCCGGTTGTGAACAAGTTTAAAAACAGTCCCGAATTAGAATTCAGTATCGTAATATTTCTATCGCATCAGTAATGTTCTAAATGCTAAAAATATGTCGTATTCTAGCGAATAGTGTTTAATTTCAGTATAAATCGAGTTTCTTGGAAAATTAGAATAAAATTAAAATAAGATCGCGAATCAGACATTTGTCATAATTTAAAAGCAATATCGCTTCTATTCGATATTCGATGGAAGTCGCGAGGCTAACGGAGGAATTTGACGCATCCGGGAAAGCGAGCGAACCGGTGCCTCGTGTAACAGAGTCTGAAAGTGGCTCGGGGCTCGGCGCGTGCAGGACGTGATTGTGTCGCATTTCTCGTCTCTCTCATCCCCGATCGAGCAGCGAGTTTCTCTCTCGGTTCCATCGCTGCCACCACCTCTCACCACTCGCCCCTACTACAGACTGACTCTTACCTTTTCGACGTCCGACTCCTTTTTGCTTCTCCTTCGCTCCTCGCTACGATGGAGAGGATGGAGGCTCCCACCGCCTCCGCTCGACCGCGACTCCGCAGGCCCGGCTCGTGCTGCTCTTGCTGTACCTAGCAGATCTCCAGTGGCGTGGATACTCGGTGATTTTCTCGATGAATCCGCAACGACTCGTAAGATCGATGATGTCTGAAATTCAGAAAAATTCATTTGCTGATTATAATCTGAAGAGTAATAAAGGGATGATAAAATTAGCAAAAATATCCCGGTGCGAAATAAAAGAGAGACTTGCGATAATATAAATATACTGCATTTTAAAAATATCAGTTATTGTTTGGATTTTCAAAGATCTCTAATGCTCTAGAAACAATTTGTATAAAAATTACAAGTTTCGATGTGGCGCACAATGAAACCGATAGTCGAATCATTTCGAAAGCTCACATTTTAAGCGATTAATATAGCCTCTCTCTTTGTTAATAGAAGCTAGATTGAAAGATTATTGTCGATTAAAGATTAAACTTCTTCGTCCGTTCGATGAAACCTGTTTGCGACAAACATAAAAAATTACAAAAACATCTATCCGTCATTAAACGTATGAGACAATCAAACGAACATTGACCAGATATTTCTACGCCGATCACCGCTACTTTGTTGCTTTGTTGGTTCGTGTCATTCAGAAGAGGGAAAAGTATTTTCTTATCGGAAAAGACACGTAAGAGGATCTTGACAAATCGCCTCGTTAGGTTCGATAGTTACGCCAGTGTTCCTAGGCAAGGCGCGTGGCTGGAATGCGGCGCGGCGGAGCTGTCGCGAGCGACTGGAACTTGCCGCACGCCACTAGAAGTGGGAGAATGGGAACCAAGATTCTGGCGAATGATACTCTCGCGAGTATCGAGGATCTGAAAAAAATATTTCGAATTGCTAGAATCAAGACAATTTTTTTATCCGTGGCTCGAGATAGCCAGCGGCTTATAGCTCGAACAGCTATAAAAACTGAAATCCTGATTAAACCCGTATAAATGTAGCTCACTAGCTCCTTATAAGAGAGAATTAAACCAAACACACGAGAAAAATATGGTTAAAAGTACAAGTAAACTCGTAGAGATGCCTCCGCTTGTAATCCCCGTCACGATAAACATTGCTGATCACAGTGTTAGATTAAGGTATTAAAACATTGCTATGCATGAACACGGCCGTTTTATAATGATACTTTCATGGACGCCCACTGAGACTTTTATAATGCACCGACTATACCCTGCCAATTACGTCTTCTAATTCCTTATGCTTCCCAACGTTTAGAAAATAAAGCTCTTCGTTATAATATGTCCTTAACAGACTATCGTTGCTGCGGGTTTCGTCCTTTAATCAGCGATTCTATATAACTAGCGAATGTACGGTGCTTAATAAGAGGGACCCGACTTAATTACAAGGATATATGGCGAATGTTGATCCCATTCGGCCCTTCGAACCATACACAACGGTCAACTATATCGAACCGAAACCCAATTTGCATACCGAGTTGGATACTCTTCTCCCTTTTCTCCCTTTTACGAATTCGCCGCCACGTAACTCTTGTGTTGCGGAAATATTATTTCGTGCGCCAGAAATTCCAATGTGCCCTGCTGCTTTTTTTTCTAACGCAAGAACATCTCTAATTACTGATATCTGAAAATTTCGTGATTTCGCCGTCATCGGAAAACATATCGTGAACTGTAAATTATCATGCAAAAGAAAAAAATTCTCACATATTCAGGATTATCATAAATTCCTCGTTCTAAAATTTTTCGTTTCTATAATTTTTCCCTGATATTTTCAATAATATTTTAAAATTTTTTGTATTTTACACATTTTCTCTGATTTAGAAATCATCAAATATTTTATTAAAAGAACAATCTAACAATGCAATATAAATTATTATTAATGTTGCTGTCACTGTTTCCATTTAATTGTTAAATTGGTAGTATTCCAAAAACTTCTTTAATGGAATTTTTTAGGAATTTTAATTTTCCAGAAAATTCTATAAAATTCCCTGACTTCTTACAGTTTTCATAGCATTTTCATGATATGTTTATTTGGTAAAAATATAAAAATAATTTTTATATCAGGATAAAATTTTTGCACCTGCTGCAAAAACAAACAGCCCTCGCTTCGATTAAATTTTGCAAAGAAAAAGAATTGCGAAGCGACATCGCGAGAACGTGCGCGTTCGAATCATGATTTATGCACTGATGCCAGAGCATATGGTCCAGGGGATATCATTGTTGCCATCTCACAATGGCACGAAATGCAATACTCACGCTATCGGGTGCGCTTTCGCATAATGTGTCATAAATAGGCGGCGCGTACAACGCCGTTCGCATACCGCGCTGAAACAATAACCATTGTGGTGGCTGGTACTGTTTATAAATAAGCTCCTATAAGCCCGAGCGAGCACTGGGTATATGCAACCACCAATGGACGGAGACTACGTGAAGCGCGAGATTTTTATCTGAAAAGAATCCAGGCGCGCAGGTGCTCTTATCAGAGAAACACCTCGTCTAAGCGCGATCACGTTTTTTTTATCACGAAGCATCGTGAGATAACTCCGACAACGATACAGAATATAGAGACGCATTTACTTGTAAAAAGTATCCCAGTTATACAATTCTGTAAAATTTACGAAATCAATAAAAATTCATGAGATCCAACATCTGACGAATCTAGAAACAGCATCTCTCATACAATCTCGGTGCAATTCGATGTTGTATTATTGACGAGGAAGCGACTGATTATCTCAATCACCCGCGTCGATGCAATCGTACATGCGAGCAATGTAAAATAAGAATCTCTCTCAGGATCGTGGAAACGCCTCGAACGAGGAATCCGTAAAAACATGATGCTGCGTAGATGGCGCACCTTTGTCCCGCGAATAACGGATACTTCTAGCGGATTAAGAAACGCGAATGTATGGAGAGGAAGAAGAAGCTGCGTAAGATTCTCGCTCTATAGAAGTAGGTGGCAATGCACGCACACGCGAGCGCTGCACCTGCGGCGTTTTTCACGGCGATTAGAAACACTGCTGGGAAACGACTGCAAGAAGCCAATAGTCTTTTGCATTGCAAGAAACGTGAAATAATACGCCGGGAATGCGCGACACCGGCCAATAACGGGGAAGTGTGGTAGAACGTAAAAACGGGATTCTTAAAAAAAAATCTCCTTTCGATATTGACTCGAGTTTTTTTATGATTTTTGCAGAATATCGTGTAAATGTAGCAAGCATATTTTATCTTCTTTGAGTTGGCATCAATTGTATTTATACTATTAGATTTGAAAGTGATAGTTTGAATGATATAATTGGACTTTGACCGTAAGTAGTAACAGTAAAAAACGAGAAGATGATTAAGATAAAAAGAGACGCAAACCTACAGAGACGAAGAACTAAGATAAAAGGTAGTAATAACAGTATGAAGATGAACGCGGAGAATTAGGATAAGGATGAGGATGAGAATTCTCTGGAAGATAGTCGCAGTTAAAGAGTATGATAGAAAACATAACTTGAAAATAAAATTCAAGAGAACGGAAACTTCCATTTAACGGTAGCCACTGCGGTTCGCCGCTTATCATCGCGCTTAATCCAATTCTGGACGACAGTTGTGTCTGCGGTCGCAAGCAACTCACGCGTGAACTTTGCTACTGCGGTAACATGGATTATCGCGAGATGCACATTATCGAGAATCACACAGTTCGCGTTGATCGCAATGTTTTTGTAAAAATCAAATAAATAAAGATGCTTATTTCTTTTAGTGTTCCTATAATAAGAGTTAGAACAATGTGATCGCAACTTTTGATTGATTGCCGAAATCCACCATAATAGCCAATACAACCGCGAGTTACAAGCAAATTGCAGAAAATCTCTCTAAATCTGAATCAGTGGATAAGCACTGATATCAGTGCCAAATATGTCACTGGTAATCAGTGAATTAAATGTGATCCCTAACCTAATCTTTGTTATGTGATGTAACTAACCTTGTTTTACCTTGCTTAAATTCAATGAATATGGCATTGGAAAATTGAAATTAACGCAAATATCAATGTTTTAGTTATATAATGCTCAAACATTGTTCCTTTTTTAGTTGAACTTCACTGATTATCAGTGCCAAATATTAATGACTATTCACTGATTCAGATTTAAAGAGCTCGTATGTTATTCTTCATGTTTTCGTCTCTCTAGCGCTGGCAGTATAACATTTACACGAGGTTTGTTGAAGAGAATGTTACTTCTAACCATGCCATGCTCATTTAATTGAACTATATGTGTTTGACGTGTCATATTTTCTATATCGTCTATAATTTCTGTAGTAGTATTTGGCTATTCGTCTCTATAGTATTTATATTATATTAATAATCAAATACTATAGTCTCTATAGTATTTGATTATTAATGACGGCGGTGCATCCTAACTCTTATTATAGGAACATTAATTTTTTTGTCTAATTAGTAGAGATCGTATTTTCGAAAATATCATACATGAAAATGTATAAGAATATACTTGATATGTATAGAGTTCTCCAGTATTTTTGTTGGTGTATTTTTCGAGAATAAGACTCTCAGAACGAAAAAACATCTCACGGTGAGGCAACGCTAATACGACGTGTTCCGAATGTATAGGAAACGGTTTGCACACGATCGTGCAATATTAATTCCGAGAATAGCGACTAAAGGTCGAATATGACGCGTTCACCTGACTGAGAACGAACGTGAATGGATTGTTCACTGCTGTCGCTTACGTTGCTCTGACTCATTTTACGTCAATGAGAGTCCGGTTTCGTAATTAATATACATCGAAGTAAGCGATTCCGCGTTATATATCTAGCACGAATCTGCACCGAGATATTTAAATTGATACCTTGCGAAATGTCTCCCGTAATTATTACTGTAATCTGTAACGATACCTAACGATTAGTACAGACAGTGCAGCGTTATTAAAAGTTAGCACAGAGACTACTAATTTATAGGCGTGGTGCCCAGATGGTGTAGCCCGTTTCATTAAGATTCTCACGAAACGTGCTACCTGCGCAATATTAATCCGCCTCTTGTGGCTTCCCTCGAAAATCTGAGAGATAAGCTTGGCTAGCCGGGCGAGTCCAAGGGTACGGCAGATAATTATTAATGAGGTTCGTTCTCCGGTCTCGCGAGCTAATGACCAGAGGCGATAACCGTATGGTAATAATAGCCCGGGCCATGCAATCGAGCGCACGTTGTGCACTCAAAAGCAATTTGCGACTTCTTTGTTAGCAATAATTAACCAACCAAGCACGTGGTTTGCACATCCCTCGAGGACCCTCTCTATGCAGAGAAAACCAAGGCGATAATTCTCATTATAATTTTTGGCAATATTTCAGTTACTTTATAAAAACATGAAGTTTGATTATGAAATAAAAGTAATAGTTGCAGTATAATAAGAATAATTGTAGATTTTCAGTTATAGCTGATATTAGATTTGTTCGCATTGCTTGCACTTTTTGCACTCAAATATCTTCGCTTTCTCTCTTTTCAATGCCTGAATATATATTTTCAAATGCAAAAGTTTTTGGGGATTTCAAGCAACGCGAACAGATCTATTGATTCGTTGGGATTATCCGACAATGTCAATCGCAAGAGAAAAACGAGATTTTTTTTTATCAAGCAAACGCATTTACGAAATGACTCAGAAACAAGTTACCTACATCCCTAATACTCTTTGGCGTCATATTCCGTTGCATTGACTCACGTGCGTGGGCATGGTGGTATGCGATGCGCATACGATGTGTAACGCGAAAAACGCTCCGAGATTTATGCACACTTTCTGGAATGATGACATTAAATCCACATGCATGCGAGATATCGATGACATCACGTTGCGCATCGTTAACCACGCCGCGGGCGATCGCAGAATGCTCAAAATTTTTCGCGGAGATATCGCCGATGCATTTAGTCTGACAGCATCACTAAAATGTAAAGATTTGTAATATTAATTTTATAGGATAGGGACTATAGGGAAAAGTAAACCAGTTTTCTCCAAGAAAGCGAATATCAAGATCGAAAATGTTATTGAAACTTATTTAGTGTGCATGGAAAGAACAGTTTTGCTGAGGTGTATTTAAAAATGTAGCTACAGGTCAGAAAATAATAATTGGATTATCAAAATAATTATGTAGAATGTTCAAGCTGATTGTTAGAATATAAAATTTTCTGCAACATTGCTCATCGTGCTTGAATTTTTCACATAATTATTTTGATAATCCAACACAATTACTTTTAGATCTGTAGTGTTTAAATTTTTTTTAAATTTTAATAAAATTGTTCTTTCCATGTGTGTCTATAAATCTTAAAATTGTAAGTTATAAAAGACTCTTTGTGATACATAAAATTAAAAAAAAATTAATTTCAAAGTGCTGAAAATATTTTCGAGCAGTGATAAATTTGAGTTTACTCTGCATTCAAAAGAATTCGACCATTCAAAAGAACTCAATCATTCATTCCTGTAATTGACGTGTAATAATTGCTTGCGCCTTTAAAAGCGATAAGAACGGCTTCAATTTACACCCAAAGCATGCAACTTCGATAATTTCACGTATTCTGTTTTTTTTTTATGACTGATAAATTAGAATCTTCGCTCTGTTGGCGACGAGACCAATACAGCCCGCGGGACTTTATGCATGCGTACGTCTATTCGTGTAGCATACATTAGCGACGAAACGTCGTGATTAACGTCGTCTCGAAGATAGCGTTGCCTGGGGCGCGAATTTATGTGAACGCGACAACAAACCGGCCGTTTAATTACCGATTCCCGTGCCACCGCGAGCGGCAATTTCTAACGCGAGTTAACCTGGAAATTATATACCATGCTTACCGGATCTCATGGAATTATATTCGTGTCTGGCTAAGTCACTCGCAAACCTGCCACTTTAATCCTATCGAGAGATTACGTTCTAAAACACTAATGAAAGTCTCACATGCATATAAATGCCTTTCGATATTATTACATACTTCACCAGATGCTGTCTGACGCGATGGCACCGGTTTATTGACGTCGTTTAATCGGTTTCAGCTATATCCTGTTATACTAATTATCGTCAAGATGACGCGAATGATCGGTTACACGTTGCATGCACCGCGAATCATGACACCGTGTATATTGGGTTGCAAGGATTAAGGCGTCTTAGCTTCAATAATTTCAATATACCTACTAATAAAAGATCAATTTTCTACATCATTTTTTCATTCAAATGAGATTAATTTTTTCATTAAATTTATTTAAAATACCTAATCATTAAAAGAAATAATTAAGATAAACATATTATAAAAGCTTTTATAATACAGCACCATTTCGCGAAACAATTCGCAAATGAAATCGCGCGACCTAGTTTCTTTACTACGATTGTCGAATTTGATCTTTAATCGTATGTGGGAATAATTATAAGATATGACAGCTTTCGATATTTTCTAATAAATAATTTCTTGATCGTTTTTGAGAGGTAAAACGATGGAGCGGAATTTGCACTACTTATTTGTTAATCCGAGTATCGCCACGCAAATAACAATACAATGCTCGGTGGCCTTGCATACGCCGTGACATATATTACCAAAACAAATATCAAGGCCGATAGGGATATTCGCCACTGTAAGTTTTAAACTAAATAATACGTTGAATATATATTATATATATTCTGCTCCTTGTATCTTTAATTAATTTCAATAAGTGAGACGTTATTATATATTTTACATTTTGTTAGAAAACTTGTCAAAAAAAAAATCGTCTATATGTATAATGATTAATTCTTATTAGAACGTATTTTTTTCTTTTAATTAACAATTTAATTAATGAATATATATTATATATATGAGCTGTCGATCTTGTCGATGCACAAAAATCGAACTGAATTTGCTGTTTTTTTTATTATTCATTTAATCAGGTGATCCAGAATATACTTGATTAAATAAATTTACTTCGTATTAATTTATAATTTTTTTTTTTAATTTTAACTTTCAGTACTGCATAAAATACTTCACTTCAATCACAATAGTTCAAGGTTCTTTCATACTATATCCCAATATTTAAAGCATTTAGCCATAATTGGCTGACAATAAAATTAAAACAAAGAGGCGTATTGGGTAAGTCGTAGTTCAAAAAAAAAAAAATCTTTAACAAAACCGATTAAGAAACGAAGAGTTAAACGAGACGCATTTATCATCCCGTCCCCATATAATTTTACGACAATTCCGTTGTACCGGCGCCGTGGGTGTAAGCAATTTTCCAGTTCATCTACCAATTCGGCCTCAGACTCCCACGCGATCCTGACAAACGTGACTTCGGGCTTCGAAGTCTGTTTCCTTTGTATTTGGCCAGCCAGCGTGACCGAGGAATGCGTGTTGACTTTATCTGCTCGACGACACTCGTTCCCTCGCTCCTTTATCCAATTAATTCACACAAAATTGACACACCGTTATATATTTGCCACGAAAAATGCCAAACGTTACACTGATAAAATTGTAGTCACATTCAGATATAATCTCCATTTTAAGCCCCAACTTGATCTTGATTAAAATAGATTCGAGGTAAAGTATCGATTTCCTAAGATTAACTCACACGCAATTAATCACCTCATTGAACGATTGGTTGAAACGAACCGTAAAGTATTTTATGCAGTGCTGAAAATTTAAAAATTGATAAATTTAACTCTAGCTATGAAATAAATTAAGCAATCTTTAAAGAGATATCATTTAAATATAAAAAGTATATATTTTGAATCGCTTTCGATTTTTAGCATCGACGAAAGTCATATAATATACAAATGTATTCATCAATTATAAATATTGTCATTAAAAGATAAAAAAGTTTTAAGAGTTAATAAATCTTAATAAAAATTTCTCTAACAAAGTGAAAAATATACAATGCAATAATATCTTACATACTAAAATTAATGTAAAAAGAAGGAGCAATATTTAATGTATTATTATTATTTAGTTTGAATTTTACAATATATATATACAAAGTATGAATACAAAAAGTATTCATACAGAGAAAATATTTTCTAAAAAAAATTTTTTATTTAAAAAATTAAATATTATCCAGCGAGAAATGAGTTTTCGAATTGATGTCGAATTGATATCAATATGATGATTTCAACACCAATTCGATGTCGATTCGATGTATAATTGATGATCATTTCTTGCTGAGTAATTAACAATTTATTCATAAAGTATTCATAAAATATAAAGTATGTTTCTTAAAATTATATATATCAAAATATATATATAAAAAAGATGTGTATTAATTATAGAAAATATATCATTTGAAAAATAAGCGAAAATTAAAAGTTCCATTATTTGCTCAAAAAGTCTTTGTACAGTCGAGAAATTTAGTTTATAATATCAGAAATATGTGCGAAGCACATTTGTATGTTAGAACAGGATATATTCATTGTATAAAATTGCTAATTGCTAATGTTTATTTTCTACAAATAAGACATTTTTAATAAAAAATTTTCTTGTATGAATACTTTTTGTTCTCATTGTATATACAAGGCGAGCTGACCTTGATATTTGTTTTGGTAGAGATACATTACGTATGCAAGGCCATCGAGCGCCGTTGTCATTCGCGTGGCGACACTTAAATCGACGAAGTAAGTAGACGAAGTAAGTACGAGCCGCTTCGCATGTCATTTTATCTCTCGAAATAGCAATCAATACAATTCAGAAAATATCAAACATTATCTTACAATTATTCCGGAGCGATTAAAAATTCAAATTTGTAATTAGTAACGAAGCAGATACGAGTATATCGCACAATTTCATTTATAAATTATTTCATGTTTGCGATAACTATATCCTTAATATTTGGATGTAAATACATTATTGCGTATTGCGCTTCGAACTTTTATCTTTACTTCAAAAATTTATCTTTTACTTCAAAATTGATAATGTATTTGTTTTTGCGGCGTGCATAAGATATGTACATAGATAGTGTATATAAACAAAGTCACATTTCATTCATTATTTGCACGATAAGATCGGCATTATCATTTCTTTGATGATGCTTACATTTTTCGTTGATTTAAATATAACTTGTTTATCACTTTTAAATTGAGAGTGCAGAGTACTTAATAAACGGATTGCTAGATAATCCAGTGATGACAAAAGATATAAATTCAATATTCATCTATCGTATTCATAAAAATCCTCCGCCGCGACGTATAAGCCTTGTTTCACTAATTTAATGAGATTCATGAATGTCGAACAGATCGTATTTTTCGTACTTTTTTCACATTATTCGTAATATAATAAAGTGTACATTGTGATAGGAGTGTCATGCAAAATATCAATATTTTCGGTTCATATAAAATCACGTTTTTGTGACTGTCGTATATAAAAGAACTTGAGAAGAGGAGGTTCTGAAAAGCATCAGAGGATTGGAGCATAAGATGGCGCGCGTGCGCGCGCGTGTGTGTGTGTGTGTGTGTGTGTGTGTATGTGTGTGTGTTTTGTATGAGGGAGTGAACTCATACTATATTTTATTCTATATTTTTATTAATATTATTAACTATATTTTTTATTTGATTTATGTTTATTTGATTATAATTTTTGTATAATGTATAATGTTTATTTGATTATGACCCTTTGGTCATGCCCTTAATAAAAAATATATTTTTCATTAAAATAT
>Ga0157363_1000791_pt1 | contig 25035 bp, 3 predicted proteins | sample AttsexASBM1_FD_111477 | JGI IMG/M metagenome (GOLD analysis project Ga0157363, IMG submission 111477) | Fungus gardens microbial communities from leaf cutter ant in Ribeirão Preto, State of São Paulo, Brazil - Atta sexdens ASBM1 | ecosystem: Host-associated > Fungi > Mycelium > Unclassified ... | reverse complement strand
TTCGAAGTGAACGATAAAATTTTAAAGTGTGCATGAAATTTATTTGTTAGATCCTTATCGGACAAGTTTCCTTTTTTAGAAAAAAATTATTTCACTTTATTGCAAAAAGGTTTAAAGGTACGTATATTCATGAGCATTACAATTATTTCTAGTCAGACTCAATATTGAGTTCAATTATCCGTATCTCGTTTCTTGCAATTTTTCTCTCGAACTAATGAACTGCCACGTTTGACGTATATGCAATATGCAAATGATCTAACTTGGAGTTCTCTTCGGTCGTTTCTATCGCAGATTTATACACTCAACGCAGTGCTGTTACCGCTGCCATTGAATTTTCAATATTTTTGTAGTTAGTCTGATTCCTGAATGATTCTAGTCACCACGTACACCAAGTATTTTATGAAAATTGCAGTCCATTCTCGCGCATACAGATCGAAGAAGATTTCTAAGGAATTCGCGATTTCCCGCTCGCTCGTTACATCACGCTAAAAACTATCTAAACCTATGTGCCTCCCCAATATCAATATAAAAGCCTTTTCGCGCAATCGAATCGAATATAACTTAATATAACTTAATGTCATTTTTGTTAACTTTTAACGTTTCCTCGCGTTTTCTTCGCGAAATAATCCATGTTCATTTAATATTTATGCGAAAATTGACGTATCTAGAATAATATGGAGCTTTCAGACTCACAAGCTTTTCCTTTCCTGCATTACATAATTTCTCTTATTATTCGTAACTAATATTTCTTCTTTCTATTAACTGAAAATAATTAAATTTAACGTTGTAATCGGCAATTTTGCCTCTCAGTATTCTTCAGTTCTAAGTATTCTTAAAAAAAAGATTCAAAAATTGATATGCGAATATGCGTGTTCGATAAAAACGATGGGAAAAAAATATGTCATCGCTCACATCAATTAAGATTTAATAAAATACCCATGTTTCCCTTACTCTTTCTTTTTTACCAGTAATAATCGAGTTCCTTTTACTCGGAGCATGATTAATCCTTCAACTTCCCGTGAACGAGACGCGATGGGACTTCACATCAAATTGTGTCGATTGCAGCTCTCCTTTCACGATTCAACATCTCGATAAAACAGGCCGCGGAAAAGTTCATTCGGTACTTTCACGAGCTTTAAGAGCCCTTTAATGCCGCTAAAAAAAGCTTATAGAAAAAAAGTTATCTCGCTTAAATTCAATCTCTTTGCGCGCGAAGAAGCGCATTCATCCCGCGTGCATGAATCCTAAAGAACATCATCGTCGATATCGATGATTATGACAGAGATGGAGTTCTTAATCGACAATGTCGCCGATTCATTACGGTGATCGATCAGCAATTGCAACCGCTACGAAGTATTAAGTTGCGAGAGGCTCAATTCTCTTAGGTTTGCCGTGCTACATCGCGCCGCATCTCGAAAAGCTTTTTCGTATCTCATTACAATACCGTTACTGCCAAAATGTTTTTTACTCTCACGTTAACAAAAGAAGGAAGAAAAGAGAGAGAAGTTTAATCGGATCCACTTGGCGCATCTACACAAGGATCGTTGCGCTGCACAGATTGCTTTTTTGCGCAAACAACATGCAATATAACGAAGATTGCTCTCGTGCGGCAAGCGTGTTATGGTATGTAAATTCTCGAATCCTGCCTATAACGAATTTAACGAAAATCGACATAAGTTTTATCTCTATGTTTTCTGAAACGTATATATATATATATATGCAGTAACAAAATTAATTAAAATTAAACAATTATTTGCAACTATTTTAAAAATGTCAAAAAGCCATTTTCTGATTTAAAATGGTGTGTAACTTAGTAAGCAAAAGAATTGTTATTTAAATAAAATAAGAAAATAACTTTTATATATGTAAAAATTATTTTTTAATTTTTTAAGAAGGATAAGAAAAAAGATGAATTCTATAGTACTTAATCATTTAATTAAATATTGCTTAATTGTGAAAGCATTCAAAATATAACTTTTTCTATCTATAGATAGTTTTCCATATTAGAGTTTGTTAGCTAAACAATGGCTCTATTCACACTGCACAGATTTAATTTATAAAAACAGTAACATGTAAATGCGCTTTAATTGCTGAAAATATAATATATGGAGATATAGTTTTAATTTTATAAAATAATCAGAATTTGAAATAATCTTTGATATGAAACAATTGTGTTTTATGCGAATAAACATTTTATTAATTTTCTAAGAATTAAATGCGTTAATTTATCTAGAACAAATGATTGTTGTAAATTGTAACATTCAGTTTATTTTCTGCTAAATGAGAATTCACGCGTTTCAATTTTTTGAGACATACAGAAGTATCTAAATATCTACAGAGATAAGACGCGCGAGTGATTTGACAATCGTGATCAATATCTACTTTAATGTTTGCCACTTCAAGAGCAAGAGTAATCGACGCTTTGAAACTTCGAAACTGGAAGGTGCTTGGTGAATATGTTTGGACATTCGCGTCTCTACCTTACGATAGTGAGGTAATCTAGTTAAATAATCTAAGATTCAGATATATACCAATAGTGGTTCTGTTTTCTGTTAGTGACATTTGTTGCTACTTTATGTAAAAATATTGAATGCAATAATGGTAAATAAAGGTATGTTTAAATAAAAGGATATTTTTTTCCAATTTATAAAACATTAAAAATTATCGATATTAATATAATTGTATAAGTTTCTGATCATCTTGCGAACCACTTTCTATATACAATAGATCTTATAGTTTCCAGCATTCTTTGCGTGCTTTTTCGAAATGCACGGTCTTTTTTCCTTCGAACTACGTTCGAAGCTATGTCCAGCTATCAACCATGTACACTTCGAGACATTCTTGACGGCTGTTCACGAAAATTTCGTGTGGGCGATTAATGATTAGCAAATAATTCACCTTTTAAGAAAATGAATTGTTACAACTGTTACGTCCAAGCTCCGCATGCATGGAGCTGAGGAAGTGAACTCAACAGGAATTATTAGATCGATTTGATTTCCAGACTCCGCAAGAGAGTTATGGGGAAGGATCAGGATGAAGCAAATCGGGAGGCTCTTTGCTTCATTCTGAGGCTCCTATCGAACCGGAAATCGAATGGAGGACGAAGTAGAAACCTCAACTCATGCTCCGCTAAATCAACTCACGGAGTCAAACGTATTTTTAATTTTATAGAATCCAAACTGAGTCAGTATACCACGAGGACGCACTTTAATGCCAGATGTGCCACTACGTCCGTATGCTCTGGCTTTCACTCATAGAACTTAATCCAAGTGAGAGGGCGAAGTGCAATCGCATGAGAGCTTACAATGAATACAAAGAAAGATTTTTCAAATTAATAAACGAGGATTAAATTTAATAGTAATATAATAAAAAATATATTTAGCAATATACGTGTATATATATTTTTGTTACACAATTTCTTTGGTTTGTTTCGTATTGGTTAGATATTTTTATGTGCGTATGTGAAAGTATCATATGGTAGAAGGGAGAAATTACGGAGAGAATAGCGAGAGAATAAAAAGGGAAGGAGGTTTTGGTGAATGGATTTGAGAGGATTTAGCCTGATTTTCTTCAGACAATGATAGTATTAACGGGCGGACACAAATGACTAGTCGACAGGGGCGAGCAATTATCATGAGACGACGGCAACAGATTGAAATTATAGCGTGAACGGATTGTAATGTTTTTTTTCCTTTACATGGGAACCCAAAAAGGAGAAAAAAAGGAAGAAAAGAATAAAAATAAAATAAAAATACATGAATAATAAAAGAAATGAATGAAATAATGAAATGAACCGAAAGAAAAAGCGGGAAGGAGAAGGGGACCAGAAAATAGAGATATACCGACTTACTACTTAGATGATCATTGGTGGGAGTCCTGGATGCAAGATTGGTGATGTTTCTTCAGCACTGACTCTAAATCTTTAAATCTCGTTGGCTAAGTATGCGAGGTCGATGGAATTTCTCCCGCACTGTTTCTAACTCTGAGTTTTTAAAGTATTGGCCGATTAAGAAAATAAGAACTTTGAACTGCTACGTTCCCAGAGAGAAATTAGGAAAAAGGCTCTAAGTCCCGCGGAACTGGGGTTTTTAGTAATCTGCCCTAATTAACAACGTTCTGATTGGTGGATAGGTTCATTAATAATTATGGTGTGGATCTATTTCTTGTTTTTTAATTGGTCAAGAGTGGAAAAGGACATTGATTGGAATCTATAGCGTGTGGAAGTGTCATCTTTAATTTTATGATCTTAAAATTTATGAGAAAAGCGCACGTGCAGTACGTCGAGGAAGCGCACGTACAACGTCGGCACGGGACCACCCAAGACCTATCCCTGAACATCGCGTGTCACTTCTTAGATTTTATGATCACGGACTCGTGAGAATTGTCCGCGACTTGACTGTTAAAAAGTATCTTAGCACCGGTCTTACACTTCCAATGACATATTTATTATTATTTTAACCGCAGTGTCCAAGAGGCACAGACTCGGTGTCCCTTTGGTCCTCCATGCACCGCTCGTGCATGTGCACCGATTTTTTATCTCGAAGCGATATGATTTATGAGGAGATACTGAATTCTTCGCTTTAATTTTTAATGTGGAGAAAAAAAATTTTTAGTCTTCTCTAGACTATAAACGCTCAACTTGTTCGTTATTCGCAGTTGTCTCTTTATTTCAACAAATTCCAGATATTCCACGAAAAGAGTCAGAGTGGGAGTTTGCTGAACGTAACACAACATAATACAGCTCCGATAACTTATAATTAATGCTTTATAATTATTTGCATATATTATAAAATCTGTACTCACATTCTTTTTAGTCAAAACAAATATAAAACCAATTACATATTAAAAAGAAATTTTTTTTGTAAAATTGTCTTGCTGAAATTCTTAATAATTTTCATCGATTCGTCATTTCAATTAACTATTTTGTATAGCATATTTTGAGTAACATCATCTCCAATAAAGATACTAATAATTAACGCCATTTTTATATACTTCATGTAGTGAAGAAAGGCTTTGATAATCAATCTATATAATAAAAAAAGAAGTATAAAAGCCTACGCATCTTATAGCAAAAATAATTCTTCGTGACATCAACTTGTGTTCACCACCAAAAGACAGTGATATAGCTCATGATGTAAGAATATAAGGTGTATGCGCATAATGACGATAGCAATACTGGAAACAACCAATTAAATTTTGGCCTCTATGCACTTTCTTGCGTATAATAGCGCTGGCATATTAGAATAGCCAATCAAATTTTAGCCATAATTCACTTTCCTACTGCACATCCTTGGGAATGATACACTTTGAGTGCTTTCCATTTAATGACACAAGTCGATACAAATTAACATAAGTGTCGTTCTATCTTTGTCACTCTCTGAATGTCAACAAAAATAAAACGATGCTTATATCATCAAATGGAAAGCACTTTTTTTCATTCTTACATCATGTACTAACAAGAATTCGGCGCGAGAAGGTGGAGATGGTCGGTGAGCTAACACGACAACAGAACAAAGCGGAGAGTTAGGATGAAATCATACAGTGCGACATAGGACTACAGAATAAAGAATGCATCACTGAAGCAACCAATCAGTGCTATTCCGCATTTGATGTTGCGAAATAGAGAGTGCGTCGTTGTATCCTAAATCATAAAGTTATCTAAACTGTATTTTTGTAATAAATCATCGAATTTTGAGAGGTAAAAATAATTGCTGATTGATATGATGAATCGCGAGACAAATGAAGTAAAATGACAAATTAATAGTGTTTAATAGTATGAAGTTTAGTGTGAAATAGAATGAAAATTAATAGTGTTTAAATTATACTTATCCTGTATTTTTGACGCATTATGTGAACATAGTACACGAAACTGCATGATGGGAAAGTGCGGAATAACACTGATTGGTTGCTTCAATGCATTCTCTATTCCGCAGTGCTCTATTCCGCATCGTGTAATTTCACCCCTAGAGAGCGTTTATATTGGCTATAACCGTATACTATAATCTGTAAGAATTGATTAATCACAGTCAAGTATTCCTCTCTCATTTGACAGTAAGAAGGAAATACCATATTCTAAAGTGATTGATCAATTTTTTCAGATTATGATCACGGCTAATATAAACGCTCCTTTACGGTTTCAACACAAAAATGATCGTAATTGATTATGAGTTATGAAACATGAGTAGTGGTCGTAGATCAACGTAGGTCAATAATGTGTTGGTCAACCTACAACTACGACTTATGTTCCACGATTCACGTCGACACGAATCGTTACGATCAATAACCATCACTCCATCATCTCCACTCAGTTACGGTCATCTTTGTGCTTAGGCCCTTGTTAATAAGACATTTAATTGTCTTCTTTCTAAATCTGAATCAGTAGATATTTACTGATTAACCAGATAATTAGCCAGATGACATATTTGGCATTAGATAATCAGTAAAGTTCAACTAAAAAAAGAAAGAATATTTGAGCATTATATAAATAAAATAGGGGAAATCGGAAACAAAAGTAACATTTTGACTTTGAAGTGTTATAACAGTTCAAATATAATATTTATATTTAAAAAATATATAATAAATATATAATAAATAGAAAATAAATTTTCTATCATTTAGTTTTTTTATGTAACTAGAAAAAGTTATGTTTGTTTAAAAATCAAAGATGAGGAATTTTGTTATAACCAACCCGTCCCAACTCCGTAGATGATTGTAACAGTAGAGGAAGATAACGGTATCACATTTACAAGAAGTACACATATAACACAACTACCCCATACAGCACAGAACATTGAAAGAATGTTACTGAGATATTGCAATGTTGAATGTTGAAATGTCAATGTTGTATCTATGTTGTATCTATATTGATTCTTCAACATTGATTGTTGCAACATTGAAATAACATTGAATAAATTATATATCAACATCTATTTTATTTTGTAAAAAATGAGCAAAAACAGAATGTCAGAATGTGTGTAAACAGATTTAAATTATTCAAATTAATCTTTTGACGGAATTTTTAAACGATATCTGTATGTTTACGCGAAAATCGACAGCGCGTGCAGAGTGCTCGTGCGTATAATATTGTTTGTTTGCCTGATGCGCGACATCCACTCGTGATCTTTGTACTGCGACCGCACTCACAAACGTGGTGGAAAATTTTTATCGCGCATTCGTGATCGTAATTCTTTACCATTTCTCCGGTAGTCACTACTCTTCACTTAGAGTTAAATATCAATTAATCCAATTATTTTTATTCTTAACACACTGAATATTGAGCACGAGGGAGTTTGCCACTCTTTTCGGAATTCATTCACCCAATTGTATACAGTCGCAAATGTGCTATGAACATTATCCAACTCGGCTTTGATTTCTTTAAACCTTTCATATGTAGATGTTTGATCTACACGAAACTCGTTTTTTTCATTTTGCAAAAAATACAAAGGTTGTTTGCTTTAACCGTCTACAGAAATCACGCTATGAATTTCGCTCAAAATTTGACTACTTGTCAAAAAATAATGTAACATAACACTGAGAGTGCCCTCTGACAGATTTTCTAAGAACTTATTTGATTTGCCCTCGTATGTACAAAATAAGGTAAAATTCTTGATTTAATTTGGCGATCCTTGTCCTCCCGTCTTACCAAAAACTGATGTAATTACTGATCTTATATAAAGCAAAGAGTGAAATACCTAGGCATCACAGGTATTTTATTAATTTTTGCATATATATTGGAGTACAAATAAGTTTCCGCTGTTTACAAAAGACGGCGCCTAATAAACTATAATTAAAATTGTTTGATGTAAAACGACATATCGTAAGAATGGACATCCGGCAACACTATAACCTTGAAATATTAGCGATTTTGTATCAGCATCATATATTTTTTTTTATACAAAAATGTCGAGTTTTGAGCCGAATAAGCGTCATTTGCGGAAATTTTTGATTTATTTCTTTAATTTGAAGAAATCTGCAGCTGAGGCTCATAGATTGCTTGTAAAAGCATATGGTGATGCTGCCTTAAGTGAAAGAAGTTGTCGTGAGTTTCAAAAGTTTAAGAATTTGACGTCGAAGACAAAGAACGTAGTGGAAGACCGAAAGTGTACGAAGGCGCGGAATTGGAAGAAGATTCGTGCAAACGCAAAAAGAACTTGCACTTACATTAGGAGTGACTCAACAAACAATTTCATATCGTTTGAAATCATTGGGAATGATTCAAAAGCAAGGGAATTGGGTTCCATATGAATTGAAACCGAGAAATGTTGAACGCCGATTTTTCACATGTGAAATGCTGCTTGCCAGGCATAAACGAAAGAGTTTTTTGCACCGTAGTCACTGATGATGAAAAATGGATCCACTACGATAACCCAAAGAAGAGGAAATCATAAGGATCCTGGCTATGCTTCAACATCAACAGCCAAGCCAAATATTCATGGAAAAAATCTCATGTTGTGTATTTGGTGGGATCAGCTTGGTGTCGTGTATTATGAGTTGCTCAAACCGAACGAGACCATTACTGGGGCTCTCTACCGAACATAATTGATGAGATTGAGCCGAGCACTCAAGGAAAAACGCGCCCACTACTACTCCAGGCATGACAAAATTATTCTCCTGCATGATAATGCTCTACCACATATTGCGGCGCCAGTCAAAACCTATTTAGAAACACGCAAATGGGAAGTTCTACCCTGCCGTATTCTCCAGATATTGCTCCGACTACCACTTGTTCCGATCGATGACGCATGACTTGTCTGAGCAGCACTTCACATCATATGAAGATACTAAAAATTGTATCGATGATTGGATAGCCTCAAAAGATGAAGCGTTCTTCCGACATGGTATCCACATGCTAGAAAGATGGGAAACAGTAATGGCTAGCGATGGCCATTACTTTGAATAAAACATTATGTACCGTTCTGTCACAATAAATGCTTAATTTTTGATAAAAACGACGGAAACTTATTTGTACTCCCAACACACGTAGAAATTATAAAAAAGGTTGGAGCATTATCGTTCTTTTGTCGTTATTGGACGAAGAAGCAAAAATTATTTTATAAATTAAAAACAGAAGTTTATAAGTTCGAAAACAGACAAGTCATAATTTATGGCAATTGATGCTACAGGATCGATAGCAAAAAAGATGTGTGAATAAAAATACATAAAATGAGTAAATTTCTGTGTTGAGTATAATTACAGCTAAAGCATTTTATAAATCTAATCACACTTGGTAAATCTGTAAATAATATTTGTATCATATGATCAACATTGCAACTAGCATCGACAAATTGTACATATCTAGTATCTAAAATTTTATATAAATTTTTCTTATAAGATTTCCAGCGAGTTTTATAATCATTTGCTATAATCTTTCCATGGATTAAATCTGTTACACCAAATTGAATACTGGATATTAAAAGTCTTGAATGAAATTTTTATAAAACTTTTTCTACCTATTACTAACTATTATATTACATACTAACAATTACATTAAAGAATCAATTGTATATGTATTTCTTACACATACATGTTTATCTTTAACTTTAATGTATTGTACAAATTGCCATTTCTTAATATAGGTATAGACACAAATTTATTCGATTGCACAAAATCTCAGTCTGGGAAGGGATCCATAAATTTCGTTCTTTTATTTGATGTAATTTTCCGCCTGAATTTTCATTAACATTAAAGGGATTATAATATATTTCGACTCTAATTCAGATTTGTTCACATCTTTTTCTAAACTATTACCTATCTAAACTATTACCTATCTGTTCGTATTTTATCGCGTTATTTATTTTCATATTCATTTCAATGTTTTTTCCTGCCTGTTCAATACTAACATCATGTACATAATTACAATTGTCAATTTCGTTCACGTCCTCTTCTAAGTTTTTATACTCTATCACTGTATTATGGTTGCCTAACCATGAGTACCTATAATAAATTCGACAGGTTCCCCATAAAAGAAAAGTGTCTATCTTGTAAATTCCCATAGGTTTTTTCATAGGTTCTTATAGAAGACTATAAGATTCTGGCTGATTTAAAATTTACTGAAAATCTATAGTTTACGTTATGTGCACTATAGATTTTCAGTACTGACACAGTACTGATACAGTAAATTTTGGAATACTCTGTAGGAGCTGGTATAGTGTAAACAATTGATGACAACAGAAAAAAATATCAGGGCATTCTTCGTTTCGAATCTAAATCTGGTCTCTCCTTTGAGTTGGTAGACTTCCGTTGAACCATAGCCCTAACGCTGATAGCTTCTCTGTTGTGCATATTTTCTCTAAATTTCTTACAATAGGTATTTATAGGATTTACTCAATATGTATATAGGATAACATAAAAATTTTTTCTACAAAGTTTTACATAAGAATCTTAAATTAAAAAGAATGGTATCTAGTTCAAAAAGAGGCTTCTATAGAATCGTATGGGAAAAAGAATGATGTACACATTGATACAATTGGATTTAAATGATATACAGGATGTCCCGTATTTGGGACTGTTTTCGTGTGCAGATAAAATAAATTAAAGTGAGTCAAACTGAGTCAAAAAGTCCTGTATCATTTTGCAATTTTCGCAATAGTTAGTTTCTAAAAATTGCCGAATAAGCGGGTAAAATCGACGCATAAGAAAAACACAACTTTAAAATATTTTTTATAGTTCTTTATGACATATTTTAAAGATGTTTTTCAAAAGAATTCTTAAAGATATCTTAAAGTTGTCTCATGCGTCGATTTTAGACATTCTGTTCATTGAGTAATAATTGCAAAAATTGCAAAATGATAGAGGATTTTTTTTTACCCGCCGTGGAATGTATCTCATTTATTAATTATTATCATGGCTTCCAGTCTTTAGGCGTTATGAATTATTCTCTTAAGTTATATAAGTATCCATAATGCGGAAGATGCCTCATGAGAACTAAAGATCTACAGAATACTACACTTTGACGTATAAGAACATATAGATTTACATAGGAGTAAAGACATAGAAGATGTGCATACGTCATTTCAGTCAGAAATAGTTCCTCGAAAAGACGTCGTTTCGACATCGTTACGATGGAAAAGTTGTCGATTCGAAACTTGCATCGAAATTTCAACATTTTTGAGTGATAAAAAAATTACGTATGTATAAGAGTGCAATGAGAGTATAATACATTTTAATATTAATATAAATTTGTGAAACGTAATCTTATATTTTGAATATTTTCGTTCAAAGGTCGAATCGACATTTTTTTCGATTTCATTTCGATAATTGCAATATCGCTCTAATCATAAAAGCTTTCTCAAAATTTTTCAGAATTTATAAATACTTTTATAACTTTTTAGAAAATTGTAAAATTTTTTTATACGAATCGAAACATTTTTTACAATTGTCGATAAAGTCTATTTTTTCTTCTAGTAATTTTTTGTATCTTTATATTTTATTGTTCTACTTCTGAATAACATTATTTTTTATTTTTATTATTTGTACTTTGTAGTTTATTTAATATAATCTTATTACGTCACTTTTGTATAGAGTAATTTCAGGGAATAATGTCTCTTACCATAAATGCTGACAATCTATTAATTGTCTCTTACTCATAAATGAGCACGAAATCAAGGAAAAATATCATCGACTTTATCAAAGTCTAGCTAGACTAATTTTACCTCGAATCGATATCGAAACAATCTCGATTTTTAAATTAATGAAATTTTAATGTTGGTTTATCATACAAGTTTCCAGTATCATGAAAGTATAAAAATACTACTAATGTCTCTGCTACTGTCACTGCTACGACAGTAGTATTACTACTGTAATACGCAATAGTGTCAATGCTGAGCCAATAGTGTTACTACTAGTAGCATATGACGATATATAACGTAACATAGAACTACTTCTAGTAATTATAATATTTGATATAAAAAATTTATTAGAGTAAAAAATACACACACATATATATATATATATATATATATATATATCATTAGAGCAAGTGTTAGTATTATTTCAGCTAATAAAATAATATTTTATACTATTATTAAAAACAAATTATTGTCATAGGTATTATCATTTGTACATTACTACTATATTTAACATTAATTATATGTTTTTATGTGTTCCGCCTCTTTCACAACATCTTTGAAGATATGTTACAACTATATATCCATAGCATTATAGGTGTTCATGGTTCTTCGAAGAAGCAGTTCCATATGATCACATACAGAAATGAAGCATAATAAGTGGAGGTTCGGATGAGTGATCAATCGATGCATCATAAAATTAGTTACCGAATTCATAAAATAAATTTTTTTTTATTATAATTTTGTCATGTATCCTCTGAAATATGATACTAATCAATAATATTTATTTTCACAACAAAATTTCAATGAGTTTAATAAAATTTTCTCCACCATTATTACGCTATTAGTGACACTACTTGTCGAATTTATTACTTATTGCATTAGTGACACTAGTAGTATATTTTTATGCTGACTAAATCAATTCAAGATTTTATTTCCAATTCGAAAATTAATCAAAATTGGAAAACCAAAAATCGAAATCAGTAGAAATTTCGAAAACTTTCAATTTTTATTTTCGATATCGAAACGACGTCTTTTCGAGAAATTATTTCTGACTAGAATTCTATGGTAGCCTATAGGCATTTTCAGTCTCTTTAAGGGGCACCTCTCTTATGTATGCCTACATGTTACTATACGTCAAATTGATATTCTATGAGACTTTTTAGTTTTCATGGAGCATCTGTCCACATGGGTATCTCTATTATCCTATTTCCATTCCTATGAATGTCCTACGTATACCTATGCGTGCTGCACAAATTCTATAGATAACTACAGATATAAACTCCTACAGAATCTTATAGTCCTCTATAGGAACTCATAAAAAAAACCCATGGGAAATTGCAGCAGGGATATTTTTCTCTATCATATTATTTAAATTTTCCATACTGTTCTACATTATTGCAATCGAATTTCTTCGCGTCTCTTCTGAACTCTTATCATCTATTGCTTTATCTATACGCTCTTCAAGCACATTATCTACATATTCCACAATCTTGTATATTATTATAAATACCAACTTTATTATAAAAGACAAAGTTGCTTCGTGATAGATCGATATTAATCGATATACCATTCAATCATCAATTTCAGCCATCAATTTCAACTTTTTGGTTCACAAGCTTTTTCAGAAAAAGTCTTTACTTCTTCTCTGATTGGAGCAATTTTCGAAAATAGATTTTGCTGAAGCTTCTTTCAAGCGTCTACCTAAATAATCTGGAAACACTGGTAGTAACTCGACACTAAGCTGGATGGCGCGAGACACGGATGTGCTTTCTTTACGCAACTTGCGTCAGATCGAAATTATCAGAAACTCAATAAGATCTGAATCAATCAAGTGTACTCAATCGACTGCAACCGCTCGAAATATATAATGAAAGTGTTTCTATTTTTTTCTATGCGTACCTTAAAAGCGGAGATATCGCGACGCAAAGTTCCGAACTGCCACTTTTTCAAATTAAGATACGTTGTCATCTATCGCATTCCACACATGTCCTTCTGACATTCTTTACGCAAGGAGCGCTAGTTTCGTGTCCTTCTAACATTCTTTATGCAAAGAGTGCTAGTGATATACTATGATGATCAGCGAGCGCTGCGATCTGAAAACATCGGGAGTACGATAGTATCGCGACGCTAAGCATGGCGTGAGTCTGTACTACGATAGTATCTCGATCGGTGTTTTCAAAACGGGATCGGTAAAGTCGGTATAATAATAAAACACGTAATTGCTAAAAATTAAGAAATATAATTTAAAAAGCGATGTATTCGATCTCGACTTATTTATAACTTAATATTTAACAAAAGGAGATTAAATACAATAGAAATGAAATTATTCCCTGGTATTTGTTAATTAAGCTAGGAAATAATAATGAAAAATCGATTTATTTCTATTTATTTATAATTAATATTTAAAAAAAGAAGGTCAAACGGAAATGGCATTATACTGGTATTTGTTAACTAAGCTAGAAAAAGATAATGACAAAGTAATTTATTCGATAACGATCTCCATTTGTTAATATTTAATAAAATGAGATTGGATAAAAACGAAATTACTTGCCGGTAATTGTTAACCTAGCTATTTTATAAACAAATAGAAATAAATCACTTTTTCATTATCATTTCTTAGCTTAGTTAACAATTATCAACGAGTAATTTCGTTTCTCTTTGATCTCCTTTTGTTAAATAATAAGTTATAATAAGTTATAAATATGAGAGATCGTTATCGAATAAATTACTTTGTCATTATCTTTTTCTAGCTAGTTAACAATATGGTAATTACTGCGTTGATGGTATCATTTTACTTATTCCATATTGGTTACTGGCACTGTGAGTGTTCATTTCATTTTTTATTCAATATTTAATTTAAGACATAAATTATGAAGGTTAGAAGGAGAAACTAAATGTAAGATACATTATAAAGTATGTCAAACAAGAAAAGATCGAGGGCCGGTTTCACCAAGGGGAAAGATCGAGGGCCGATCAAGCTTAATCATAATTAACTATCAACTGATCGATACTATTAAATAGCAAAAGCGATTTGTCATTCAATTAGCCGAATAAGCTAACGCGTTAAAACTGCCTTGAGTAAGCCAACTTCTCGAAATATATTTCGCGTTTCACAGTTGGTAGCCTTTATCTTTTATGCGACATTCATAAAGGTGCCTTTTTATGCTGACACTTTATGCTCATTTTCATTATTAAAATCAAACATTTGATATTCGTCAATTTCTATCCTTAACCCCATGTTTACCATGCTAGGGGCAAGTTTCACCAACGCCAGTTAGCTTAATTGGCCGTTGACTGACCAATCAAGTTTGCTGTTGAGTGGAATCGACTAATTGCAGTTGATAGTTAATCACGATTAAACTTGATCGGTGTTGGTAAAATGCCTTATCAGTCCGATATTTCAGACTCTGAAAGAATTAACAAATCATTTGATTACATGATCATTGTAATTGATCCATTTTTTCTTCATTCAAAATCACAATTTTTAGTAGTCTGGACACAAAGCTATAGACAGAGACGGCGGAGATTTAGATATCGTCCAACTGAGCACACCATGACCGATATTCATAGACGGATCTTATATTAAATATTAAGAATAGTCTTAAGATATCATGAATTAGAAGGCCGTATTAGCGACTTACGACATTACTTAAAGCCGGTTCTACATTAGTTGCAAGCTGATCGCAAGTTGTTGCGATAATGAATATGAAATGTTAATTTCAAACTCCAAGCTTCAGAGTTGGTTGTCGCAACAAACTTGCGATCAGCTTGCAACTAATGTAAAACCAGCTTAAACGGTTAAAATAAGAATCAACTATGAATACCAGCCCATGAGAGAGGCAAACTGCATCACATGAAAAACAACATCCAATCAGGATGGGAATCACATGATTAGTTTTCTCCAATCTCTTCCACTTCCATGTCTATGGAGCTTTGATGACTGTGCCTAATCAGAGGATCACGTGGCGCAGTTTGCTACTCTCTCCCTTTGAAATTCTCTCGTCGCCAAATTCTCTTTCCTCTCATGTTTCTCGTGGGCAGGAAATAAATTTTTGGATTTTTGGATTTTGGAAAGTGTGATCGCTTTAAATCCGCATTTACAATAATAAGTATATTAAATTATATCTGGAAATGATATTAGCTCGGCGTGTTATTTTTCACCACATAAGCGGCATTTTCCTCTGGCTGAAATTATCGATATTATTACCATTACCAGTAGTGAGGTATCAGTCTGTTAAACTGTTAAGTGTACAGCGATGCTGCAAGTTAACCAAAAAATGTCAGCAAGGGTATTTATCAAGGATATTCTTATATTCAACCCAATTAAAATAGTAATTTTAATTTTTCTTCAAGGACATTCTTATTGAAGGTCTTCTTATTCCAATCCAAGTAATGGCAACTTTAATTCTTTGTCAAAAATTACTTTTCGAAAAAAATTAATTATTAAATGAAAAATTAAAACCCAGATGCTACAATCTTAACTAATCAAGTTAAATTCTATCAAATCAAAAAATAAAACACAAATGATATTATCTCTTGTTATTTTGGTAATGATATGTATCATTTGTATAAAAAATTTGACATTAACAAAATTGGCGCCAAATTAAATTCCTCAAAATTTTATGTATTATTCATAATAATGATTTAATATCAACAATTAGCACCAAGTTAAATTCCATATAATTCGGATACCAAATAAATAATATTAACTTTAATCAATATAAAAAGATAAATATAACAAGCTAATGAGAGTCAGCAACGATAAACGGCGTAATTATTTAGTGAATAATCAATATTCAGATATTGCATTGTCTTCTTTATTTTGAACGTTTCGATTCTCTTTGGAGTCCTCCTTAGCAAGAATGATACAAGTATAATTAGCTCACATGTCCATAATGCCTAAGGTTGGAGTCCCATGAGATGGATTTATCGCGTAACCGCGTACCAATCAATAATCAGTAAAACACGAAACCATAATAGCGGATTACTTCTAATTTGTTGATTGATTATGCGGTTATGCAATACGCGATAAATACATCTCATGGGACTTTAGCCAAAGTCACTCACAAATTGGCAAAGATGCAACTTTGTTAATCTGTTATTTTTTTTAAAACAAATCTTATTACAGTGATATATGCGTAAACAATTCAAATGATTTCATCACGGAACATGAAGCATTGCACTGAAACTTTATTGAACATTATAACTTAAAATATAACAACATATTATATAATAACTTAAAAAGTAGAATTATTAAAATCAAATATAAAGATCACACATTTTTAGAATGACGTCCGTGCACGACGACGTGTCACTCAGAACTATTCTCGAAGTAAGAGGTCACATAGTAAACATTAAAGCAAATTTGCAAATATAATGAACAAAATACATATATATAGTTATTAAGTCAAACTGATAAAAACCACAATAAATTATTGTACAAGAATTAAGAAGTCAAAATTATTAAAATTGTGAAATAAACAATTACATAATAAATAGAAAAAAAAAGAAAAAATTCAATATAAAATATATCTCAATAAAATTGTTACATTTTCGTCTATCGATAAAACTTTATCAAATTAAAAACTTTATCAAATAAAAACTTTATCAAATAAAAAACTATAAATCTAAAAAGGTTTCTAACATCAGTCAGAAGAAATTTTCAAGCATCGCTGCATAGGTATGATGCAGATCTTCTGTATCTGAATGTAAATTAAATTCCTTTGCATGTATGAATGTCACTTCCGAAATCAATTTTCTGTTTAAAAATTTCTGCTTATTTAAAATTTGGACGCGGTATCCACATGTTACCAGAAAGATGGGAAAAGTGACTAGCGATTACTTTGAATAAAACATTATATACCATTCTTTCACAATAAATACTTAATTTTTGATAAAAAACGGCGGAAACTTATTTGTACTCCCAACATTACTAAAAATTCCAATATTACTAAATATTACTAAACATTCTTAGGATGGTACCTGAACTATTTATCATTACATCCTATTTCTCATAAAAAAAGTGTCATAATGGATATGTTGGACAGAGTTATGTTACTCTCAGATCCAAAATTTCATTATAACAATATTCATTATTTGTACATTACTAAATAATGACTATCCGGCAAAATTTATTTTTGACACGATCAATAGTCGTCTAAAATATTGGTGTAACAAAAAAATTTTTAGTAATAATGTCCCAAATGATGATACGGTTAGTGATCGTATATCTTGGTTTTTTTATCATATATTGATTCTACGTCAGAGAAATTTTCGTCGATTTGTAAAGACACCAATGTAAAATTAGCGTTTTACAGCGATAACAAATTAAATAGATGCATAAAAGTACAAAAGGATGCTCTTCCAAAATTTGATAATAAAAATCTAATCTATAAAATTTGTTGTAAAGATTGCGATGCAACATATGTAGGACAAACATGCAAACTTTCCAGCAGAATATCTAAACATCGTAGACATCTTCGATTGGAAGAATGTCCAAATTTTAGATAAGGAAAAATTTTTGAACAAAAGATTGATTTCGGAAATGACATTCATACACATGCAAAGGAATGGCCTTAATATACGTTCAGATACAAAAGATCTGCATTATATCTGCAATGATGCTTGAAAATTTCTTCTGACTGATATTAGAAACCTTTTTAGATTTATAGTTACATTTATTAATTTATTTTGACAAAGTTGGTTAACGAAAATGTAACAATTTTATCGAGATATATTTTATATTGAATTTTTTCTTTTTTTTTCTATTTAATATGTATGTTCTTTATTTTATAATTTTAATAATTTTGACAGTTTTTAATTCTCATACAATAATTTATTGCGATTTTTATCGGTTGACTTAACAACTATATACATATGTTCGTCATATTTGCAAATTTGCCTTAATGTTTACTTAATGTGAGCCTGAATGTGTGACCTCTTACTTCGAGAATAGTTCATATCAATAGTTCATATCTAAGTGACTCGTGCACAGACGTCATTCTAAAAATGTGTGATCTTTATATTTGATTTTAATATAATTCTACTTTTTAAGTTTTAATATGTTCAACAAAGCTTCAATGCAATGCTTTATGTTCCGTGATAGAGTTATTTGAATTGTTTAAGCATATATCACTGTAATAAGATTTGTTTTTAAAAAAATGTTAGATTAACAACGCTGCGTCTTTGCCAATTTGCAAGTGACTTAAGCATTATGAACATGTGAGCTAATTATACTTGTATCATTCTTGCTGAGAAGAACTTCAAAGAGAGTCGAAACTTTCAAAATAAAGAAGACATCAATCCAATATTTGCGTCACTAAATTGATTGGTTACTAAATAATAATTGCACCGTTTATCGTTGCTGACTCTCATTAGTCTATTATATTTATCTTTTTACTGTTTAAAATTCGAGAGTCCTAATATAATTATTGTTATTCATTAACTTTAATGCTATGTATCATTCCTATAAAGGATTTAATATCAAGGACTGGTGCCAAATTAAATCCCATTTTTTTATACCATGTCAAATTAAATTAAAAATGAATATTAATCTAATGACATATATTATTTATATAAAAAAATTTAATATCAACAACTGTGGCGCCAAGTTAAATTCTACTATCGAAATGAAAAGTAAAACCCAAGTGATACTATCTTTATTATTTACTTAATCCAAATGATACTATCTTTAATATTTATACAATGAAACATAAGTATATCTTATTGAAGAATCTTCCTATTCCAATCCAAATGATTTAAATTCCTCTTAAATGAAATTATTATATCACAATTCAAAAACATTTTCTCTTCCAACTAAAAGTGGTTATTTAATTCTCCCTTCAAAATAATATACAAAACATTATCACAAAATTACGTTACCTTGCTTAATTTAAATATTATTACAAAAAATTAAAGAGTTAACTATATAAAATGAAAAAATTTAATTTAAGTAGAAAAATTTTTCATGTAAAAACACTTGGCGCTAGATCTTGATATAATAACATAGTAGTAAGATATAAATGTAATATTTAGAAAAATAAGAAAAATAAAAATATAATACTTAAAAAAATGTAATATTTAGAAAAATAATATATTAATAAGAAAAAAATCATATTAAAAAATATGAATATTTAGAAAAATAAGAAAACATTCTCAATGAGAGAGTAAAGCACCTAGAGTGTGTATATATGCGATTGAGTTATAGAGTCATGTAAATGAATGTTATGAATACTATTAAGTTTAAGTCTGAGAAAAACAAATTTAGATTTGTGTGTTATGAAAAAAAATAAATAGTAAATTGTGTTATAAATCAGTATAAAGTTCAGATTAAATTTATTATTACTTTTATTAATACTTTTAAATTAATACTTTTAAATAATTACCCTTTATATTTATTTTTATTAATTATTATTCTAATTTTAAATTGTATTTACAGTTTTTCTTACACGATCTAGCAGCCAAGTGTTCTTACATGAAAACTTTTTCTACTTAAATTAAATTAATTTAAATTAAATTAAATTAAATTAATTTTTTCATTTTATACGATTAACACTTTAATTTTTTGTGATAACATTTAAATTAGGCAAGACGTAATTAACATAATTTTGTATATTATTTTGAAGGGAGAATTAAATAACCACTACTTTAGTTGGAAGAGAAATGTGTTTGAATGAATTGTAGTATAATATAATTTCATTTAAGAGGAATTTAAATCATTTGGATTGGAATAGGAAGGTCCAATAAGATATACGTATATTGGTTTCATTGTATAAAAATTAAATTGTATAAAAATTAAAGATAGTACCATTTTGATTAAGTAAATAATAAAGATAGTATCACTTGGATTTTATTTTTTATTTTGATAAAAGAAGAATTTAATTTGGTGCAAATTGTTGATATTAAATTTTTTATACAAAATGATACATATCATAGATTAAAATTCATTATATTTATTCATTTAACTTGGCATACAAAAAATGGAATTTAACTTGGCGTCGGTTTTTGATATCAAATTTTTATAGGAATGATGTATAGATCATTAAAGTTAATGTTATTTCTTTAATTTGGTATTTGAATTACATGGAATTTAATGATGTCAATTGTTGATATCAAATCTTTTTTACGAATAATACAATACATAAAATTTTGAGGAATTTAACTTGGCGTCAATTTTGTTGATATCAAGTCTTTTATATGATACATATCATTAGAGTTAAGTAAATAATAAGAGATAGCATCATTATATTTTATTTTTTAATTTGATAGAATTTAATTGATTGAACAAGATTGTAGCATCTGAGTTTTAATTTTTCATTTGATATATTAATTTTTATCGAAGAGTAATAATTTTTGAGAGAGAATTAAAGTTGCCATTACTTGGATTAGAATAAGAAAACCTTCAATAAGAATATCTTTGACCATCGCTGCAGATTCATTATGCAGAAAAATTTTTTCTTCTTTTGGCCCCGCAGCTTAACTGATTAATTAACTGATTAAATAGTTTAACAGATTGATATCTCGTTACTGGTAATGGTAATAATGATGGCAACTCCAGCCAAATGATCAAAATGCCGCTTATACGGTGAAAAATAACACGTCGAACCACTATCGTCTCCAGATATAATATACTTATTACTGTAAATGCGCGTCGGTCACATTTTTCATAATCCAAAAATTCAAAAATTTAATTCTCAACGAGAAAGTCGAGAGGAAAGGAGAGGAGAGTAAAGAGAGAATAGCGGATAGAGAATCTCAAAGGGAGAGTTGCATCACGTGATTCGTCTCCTCTGATCCTCTGATTGGGCACGGTCATCAAAGCCATAAGTATGGAAGTGGAAGAGATTGGAGAAAATTAATCATGTAATTCCCATCCTGATTGGACGTTGTTATTCACGTGCTTTGCTTCTCTTATGGGCCGATATTCATAGTCGGTTTTTATTTGTCTTATAAGCCGGTTCTATATTAGTTGCAAATTGATCGCAAGTTTGTTGCGACAGTCAATATGAAACTTTGATTTCAAAATCCAAGCTTTAGATTGGCTGTCGCAACAAACTTATGATCTAATGTAGAACCGGCTTTAAGTAATGTCGCTAATGCAGCCTTCTAATTGGTTCATGACATCTTAAGACTATATTTAAGATTAAATATAAAATCCGTCTATGAATACCAATCATGGTATGCTCAGTTGGATGGTATCTCTCTCTAAATCTCCGCCATCTCTGTCTATAGCCTTGTGTCCACGAGGCTAAAAATCGTGACTTTGAATAAAGAAAGAATTGATCAATCACAATGATCACAATCATATGATCAAATGATTTGTTAATTCCTTCTCTATCCGAGATCTCGCACCGATTTCTAGGGCCGTTTCATCAACGTTAATCAAGTTTAATTGTGATTAACTGTCAATCGCAATTGGTCGATTCTACTAAACAGCAAACGCAATCTATGTAATGAAAAATGAATTTCTCAGCTCTTTGAAGTAATTCGTTTCCAAAAGCTCGTGTTTTTTGATGTTAGTACATTCCGCTTCGACACTAGAAGATGTAGCAACGCGATTTTCTATGCCAAAAGATGGTATCATAATCCGATCCAAAGAGGAAGATAGTACAATAAGCGTTTTATATTTTCGGCAACTTCAATATTATAATATGCATTTAATGTTTCACCAGAAACACATTGAGATGCTAGAAGCTTGTTCGTAAATATTTGTAGACCATTCTTCATCCATGCTTCAGGACATTGCTGTTGAAAATTCTCTTCATATTTATCTTCCTCAATTTTTTGTTTTTCGCTTATTCTATTTCATTGTCATTATCATCGTAAATTTTGTCATTTGGCATCTCTTTCATAACGGAATTTCTTTATTAAGGTATTCAAATTATAATTGGAATGGGAGTTTTACCAGAATCAAAAGTGTATGACTGAGTGCTACTATTAACCCTAGTAAGTTATTGTTATTTTTGGTTACCTTCCAAATCACACAAGGGTTTGTGAAATCATGCAACTTTGTCATGCTATATCTTGACTGAATACTAGTATTTTTTAGCTCAAAATATGTGAAATTTATACCTCGAAGTTAGACAAAGATAGATAAATATTGAATCAAATATTTTATTTTTAATTTATTACAATGCTCCAGAGAAATTTTATTGAAAAAATTTATAAAAAATGACTACTTTGGATAAAAAATTCTCAAATTTTTAAATTAAATGTTCAAGTAAAAATCCATAGGATTTTTTTAGTAGACCTTTTGGACTAACAAAAAAAATAGTACGATATAAATTACTCAAACAAAAATAATTATTTGAAATATCGAAAATCGACATTTTAAAAAATTTACATATTATAAATTTACAATTAATAAATAAAATTTTTTATTATTTGAACAATATAAAATGATAGATAAAGAATTGTACATGTATAAATATAATATATATAATTAAGTTTATTAGGATTTAGTTTAGAAGATGCAACATACACTCGCTCTAAAGCAATACAACTGCCCCAGCCGAGCGATTTCCGAAGACTGACAGAGATTATAAAATTTCTACTATTTATTATATTGAAATAATTCTTTTAAATTCTACATTTTCGTGTATTTACTATCCAAAACTCAATAAACGTATATTTAATAAAAAATAAAGGGATATCCAGAACGCTGAAAGCTTACAAGTTGATCACGTGTGGGTCCCAAGTACCATCTTTGAACTTTCGTGCATTCTCACATTAAGAATAACGCAAAAAACAATATCCCGCCGACTTATCCATGGAGTTAAAATATTTTTTCAGTCTCAATCCTCATATTATAAAAAAATTACAGCAATGTAAATATTAGAATAGAGTATGTTGAATCCATGAATGATTTGCTAGGGTTAAAATTGATTAAAAATACAGTAAGGAGCCGATTCTCTAACTTTTAACGATTTTTTTATTCTATAATATCTGCGCAATGACATCAACGACTGTCGTTAAGAGTTACAGAATCGGCTCTTTAAGGTTTCAATTAAATCCATTTCGTATATGCAAATATGACAAATAGATCTTGTATAAAATTGGTGCAATTTTGAAAATGGATAATACCAATCCATCTACATACAATCAATGTACATAATCGTTAGAACTCTTGCCAAAATGCTGGATTTCAAAAAAAAAATTTTTGATCTGCGTGGACTTGGAAAAATTCAGAAGCTCAGAATTCAAAGTTCTGCAATTTTTTAATTATTCATTTTAGCTCGATTATTAAGGATAACCGTTAGAACTCTTGGCGGGCTCTTGTTAGAATGCCGGATATCCAAAAAAAATTTTTGATCTGTATGGATTTTGAAAAAATGAAATCTAAAACTGCAAAGTTCTGTGAACTTTTTAATTATTGATTTCAGTGCATTAATTGTTAAGGATAATCGTTAGAACTCTTGGCAGGGCTATCAGAACTTTTATTAGAACGTTGAATTTCCAAAAAAAATTTTTGTCCTGTGTGCACTTGGAAAAATTCGGAAACTCAGAATTCAAAGTTCTATAATTTTTAAATTATTCATTTTAGCGCATTGATTATTAAGGATTATTGTTAGAATTCTTGGCGGAACTGCCAGAAACTCTTGTCAGAACATCGGTTTTTCAAAAAAAATTAATATTAATTTTTTTTAATATTTTAATTTTTCTTTACCAATATTTAAAAAATATTTTTGATATAATGAGAATTCTATTTATAATGAGAATTCTTGTCAAAAGACATCGAATGGGCTATTTAGAACTATTTGGTGCTAATGTTGGGTGTGAAGTTAGTACCTCCAGTTTTTGAAGTATTCTTTTGTGACAATTTTTTTAAACGATTATAAAGATTTGAAATTTTTTTATTTATCAGGTTATCTCTAGATCTCTAGATCGAAAGGAATCTGATGCGTTGTTCAGAACTATTTGGACTTGATATTAATTAAAAAAAATTTTATTTTTTTGAAAAAAGTCAAAAATGATTTTTTTATGTCAGGAACTCTAGTACTCGTCAAAATACATCAATTAAACTATTCAGAACTATTCGGTGCTAATTTTAGATATGAAGTTAGTAACTCGTTTTCCGAAGTCTATTTTTTGGTGTTAATGAACGAAACTCTTTCTAGAAACCATCAGAAACTCTTTCTCCTGTTGGAAGAAATCTAGAATTCTTATCAGAACTCCAATTTCGATACATGGGGGTGCCAACTTCATACACCCTATCTTAAAAGGCATTTATAAATTTTTTCTATATTCAAAGGACTTCTGTAAGTTAAAGGACTGGCAGACGGCTATCAATGCTCTCACTGAATCTCGAATAGAATTCTTATCAATGCCTCGATGTTCTAACGGTATGCTCGCACGAGCTGCTCAAGATTTACTGCTGCATAAATGTTGAATCGAGCAAAATGTTAGACTATGTCAGTGTCAATTTGATAAATTTTTCAGGACAATGCTAATCTTGCTACACGCCTATTCT
>Ga0157363_1000790_pt1 | contig 25049 bp, 11 predicted proteins | sample AttsexASBM1_FD_111477 | JGI IMG/M metagenome (GOLD analysis project Ga0157363, IMG submission 111477) | Fungus gardens microbial communities from leaf cutter ant in Ribeirão Preto, State of São Paulo, Brazil - Atta sexdens ASBM1 | ecosystem: Host-associated > Fungi > Mycelium > Unclassified ... | reverse complement strand
GACGACGAACGAAGCCACCCTGTATCGACCCAGCGACGCCCACCCAAAGAGCAACCCCCACCATGAATGACCTCATCCACCGGCGACCGGTACCATTTCGCCCAAAAATTCCAGAGCTCGGTGCGTCGCGAGCCAAGTCGCCGCTACTTTTTTGTCCGTGGCATGAGATTTCGACATGATTCCGAATGCGGATTTCGCATCCGCGGCGACTATTGTTGACAAATCGCGCAAAACCAACAAGCTGATGAACTGACTTTTCATATGAATTTCTGATCATGTCCTCGTGACATGATATTATTATACATTAGCCTTTAGTACACATCATGATTTTTCGGTTCTTTACGACACACAATGGATTCGTATCTCGGGTCAATTTTTATTACTTTTACCAATATATAAAAAATTAGGTAATTTTTAAATATATTTTAACATCTTTAAAAAGTATTTGTAAAATTGTGTATTAAAAAAATGGAAAAAAATAGAGATTATTATTTAATCAAATGCTTCAAAGAAAGAAAGAATGCGCAGAATGAGCTAATGGTGTGAAATGCACACAGAAAATTTACTACATCAATTTAATACATATTTCTTTGAATAGTTCTAAGTAAACATTTAGTTACAGTAAATTTACTCAACACTAAAATTTATGATAGTTAAATCTAATTAATGGTTCATATCAAATAAATATATATTTACATTTAGTAAATATTTACCTATAACTATTCAAATAAATATTTATTACAATATTTAGTATTTTTTTTTCAGTATAAGGGTTGAAGTGGGTCGTTTAAATTACTTCAATTGTTGTTTGTTCAAAACAAAATATTTTTTCGACTTCATGTCGAACGATTTATCGCTAACAGCATGGAAAAATAATTCACGAGACAACTTTGAATCAAAGGAAGCTACATAGTACAGAAACGAGGTGTAGGACCTTCTCCTCGAAAAATAAACTACATAAATCATCTGGAAAAATTTATCGCGTCACTGTCGCCGCAGTCCCGCGTATATAAAAAATATGATAGAGACTAAACCGCTACCATTGAAGTCCCCGGTCCCCACTTTATCGTGCAGACACATCGCACTGCTTCTAAAGTGATTTTATTCTTCAGATATATATTGAAGAAATATTTCCCTCTTTCTTTCTCTCTATCCCCGAACATTTAATAAATTGAGATTGATTGATTCATTTATTCATTCATTCACTCATTTATTCATTTATTCTCTCTTTTGCTGACCAGAAGAGAGACACTGACAGTACATTCGAGAGTGATGGTACACCGTTGACGGTAAATATCCCGGATAGCTACGTATTTCGAAATTTTATTATGATATACAGTATATATATTCGCCCCTTTAACACACTTCTCTCGTAGTATATCTTTCCGTTATTCCCGAGAACGATGTACGTGCGCTTAAATTATTCCCGCGAACGATGATCCCATCCATTTTACTGTGCACGCGTTATTGTATGCGTACGGTGTGGTTTGCCCAGCTTAATATATTTATAGTAACAAATCCTTGATGCACACCGCTAAATTATTTCTAAATAGCGGTCCACCAACGATGGAGGAGTTTTCGTTACCGCCCTCCACTTAACTCCGGCGAAAATCCCATTTTTTTCCTATTCTCCCGTTTCATCTGATTCCGCTTGCGTCAGGAACGGTTTTTTCCCGCAAAGGAAAGGAACCATCCGCCGGAGATATTCTTCCTGTCGCACTTCCGCTTCCTGTCGCGTTTAATCAGTACTCTATATTGCTGGAACGCGCGTGTTATATCCTCACGAAGCTTCACACGCGAGGAGGGCTTTATCGATCCGCGCGGTAAATATCAAAATTTCACGGACTGACGCATGACGCAAAAACCGATCGAAAGGAGAACTAATGGACGCGGCCTGTTTGCACGAGTTCTTTCCGCGAAGCTAGGTACACTGAGCGCTCGTCATGCACTCGTCATCTGGTTCGACAGCGAGCTGCTGCTGTCGCATTCGACGTGACGAGCGTTGGTTGAAGCACCTCACAGACATTTTTATTGGTTGTCGAAAAAAAAAACGGTAAATTGCTTGAAGAAAATAGTGATTCAAGGAACTCGGAGAGCGTAGAATTCTAAAATAATGTGGAACATAATTTATTTCCTCAGAGAATAAAATATTTAGCCAGAAATAATTAGTCAAATAGTTGAATATTATTTATAATACTTTTGTCATTTTTTTACCTCAGTATAATTGTTTCTATGTTAATTCAGTAATTGCAAATATTTCTGCAAAATTTATATTATTTTTCGGCCAAATCTACATAGTATTGATGAAAAGTTTTTTAATGATACAATTTATTGGTGTAAAATATTAGCCCCTAATGCGTACCAATATTTAATCAATGTCTCACTAATAAATTATGCTACTCATTCGAAAACAATATAACGGAAAAATTTTTGAAATACCTAAAAATTTAGCTATATGTACTCTCTAAATTCTTTGGAACGAAATCTAATTATAAAATGCAAAAATTAAGCCAGTTTTGAAAAAAAAAGTGACTGTAATTTCAACCTTAAGAGTGAGATTTTACTTTTCAAAGAAATGATGAAATTCATTTTAAAAGTTTTAGAGATTTAGCAAATTCTTTCCGTGTATTCGACGTAGAATTGATCAAGAGACAATAGAAATCTCGTACAAATATTCGTAATTAGTCAATTAACATAAAAATAATTGTAATAAGAATTGAAGCTGACAAAAGATATTAAACATTAGACATTGACTTTTTATCAATATATCGATTGATCCATTAATCTTTTCTGGGTGGATAGATAAAAACAGAGGGTTTTAAAAACAAGGAACAGCTCAAAGTATCTTGTTCATGTTTCTCGATTTTCAAGTAAATTATACATACTCTACAACTTTTACGTTCCGTAAAAGTTTGCATAATAAAGATGGGGAAGACGCAGGGAAAACAGAATAGACGTTTCTCTGAATTTATTTCTTCGCTTACACGCGCGCTTCGCCGAAGTTACTAAACGAGACGCGCCGCGTCCCAGGAAGGGAGGTACACGTCGCGAAATATTCTTCGTTGGGATTTAAGTATGCAAATAAAGCGAAATAATATTACCATCGAACCGTGAACGCGGACGGACCCGTTGCAACGAATTTAATTATCGATTTCCCGGAGAAATGAGAATATCTCTCTGAAGTGCAGCATCTATTTTCGGAACGCGATGTAATCAAGAGGTAGCGGTTTATTTCGGACAGAGTTCGATGGAATATTATTATCATAGCCGGCAGCGGCTACAGTCCTTTCGTTAGATCCAAAAGGCGAGACCAGCAGTTTCGTATCGCCCCGTTCGCTCCCGCATCGCGATACGTTCTTTTCGTTCCTTTAATACGCGAACCTCCTTGAAATTCAATTCCCGTCCTGTGGAACGTGGAATGAGAAGCGTTATCGAACACTATACATAAATTGCTTAGATCTAATCGAACGTAGCTTATCGACGTCGAAGATACATCGTGGTGTGTAAAAGATTAATGCCGATAACGCGGCGAAGACGAGACGTAATTCTTACTGGCGTTCGGTTGGCGCTTAATTATACAGCACTCACACGGAAATAAATTGCGATGATTCATCAAAGATAAAATATTTCTCGATGTTACTCGTTATTTTAAATATCCGTAAGAGCTGCGGTATGCTTTTTGTGTGCCTCCCGTCTTCCGTTTCTGATGATCCCGTATTCTCTCTCTTAACACGGTCTCTTCCATCCCGATTCAACCCCGGCTATTCCCGTGGTTTCTCGCGGGAAAGAAAATTCCCTTGTACAATCAGGTACTTGACACATTTCAGATTTTTCCCTTTTATAATCGTCCTTCCTTTTTCTCTCACCTCATCCGAGCGCTTTCGTTTAATTTCCAACGAGCGACGACGATGCACAAGTCTTATTGTCGCATTTTCGCGCGAATTCTGATGAGTTCTTCGAGTCACAGACGCATTGCGACGCGGCTCTCATTTCTCCTCTCTCACGCTCTTTGTTCTCTCCTTCGCATAAACTCGATTGACTACGTTAGAAACTTTTCCAGCTTGTACTTTGGAGCACAAAAGAGTCCCGTGGGACAATCGGCGATACATAGAATTTCTTGTCTTTTTATATCCTCGTCGTTATTTCATGAAATCGAGTTGGACATTCACGAATGCTTTCACGCGATCATCGAGCGAGAATATCGTTCGACAGAGGGAGAGATAATCGGATATCGGCTATTTAATCAAATTGGTCGATTTGATTCTCGGAGTGATCAAATGTTGAAATTTTGCAACAGCAGAACCTTGTAGACACGCCCAACTTTAGGCTCTAGTACGCAGGAATGTTTCGTAAATATGGCCGTGCCTCTGCAACTATTTCGGAGTTCACCGGTACACAGAGAATATGCATAGTTCGAATACTTTCTTGTTAATCGACTTGTAAGAATGAGAAGATTCGTAGGAAACGCCCAGCAGAAGATGAATGTCTTTCCGCCGACGTTTTTATCGATCGAAGAAACGGCTATTTAATCACCGTAAGAAACTTTCATTAATTACTATTATCACCATCATACCCATATACACGCAAACGAGATGTCCGACGTAATCGTGCGACGTAAACGAACGGCGTGTTCGAATATCTGGCTATTTAACAGAATTTTTTTTCCTCTTACAATGAAACCTGACGTTTACAGTTGCATAGTGCGTCAATCCTGCGCTAGATTCGAATCCTTTTTGTTCCACCGCTTGGCGACCGAGCGGTTGACGCCAGAATCGATGGCAAAAAATCCGTGTTAAACGCTGGCACGAGCCAGATGTCCGGGAGTCGCAACTGTGGTAGTTGGCGGGGTTGTCGTCGTAGTCGTCGGTCTAGGTATCGGAGAACGTTTCATCGGCAGGCTCCTACCGCCTTGCTCGCTCTTGACCCACGGCCACTGCAGCGTACGAATTAGAGTGTTTCGAAAGTCTTCGGAAAAGAGGCAATAAATGTAAAATGTGATCGAGTAATTGATCACTTCCAGCAGATTGGCCAGAGCACGGAACACCTGCAACCGAATACAGTGAATTAATGGACGGATTCATAATTGATGAAGACGCGAGAATGTATATGTTGGAATTTAAAATCAATTATTGAGAAAAAGCAGAAAAGCGGGGAAAAGTAAATCCTGATCGAGCATTTTTGTATAGCAATAAAATGATGAGAATAAAAATTAGATTGCTAGAGAAAAGATTGCTAGACTAAAGTAGTAGTTGTTTTCGTAAATTAATTTTTAATTCGAAATTCAATTCTACTGTTAATTTATATTAAATTGTAAGAATGAATATGTGTTTTGAAGATAATTGCACTAAAAAACAAATTTTAATTAATTTTATTCCTTAACAAGTATTATATAATAAATGTTTCATATAGGATTTTTTATGCTAAAAAAGAAATATGGTTTTCAAAAAATACCATTCCTTCAATTTTAAAAAATTTTGTTGATTGAGGATTTTTTGTATAATATAACGCAAATTCGTTAGGTATGACAATTTCAATTAACTTTTAATATATAAAAATAAATGTGAATGAAGCTTCTTTTATTATTTATATATATAAATTTATTGACAACGTTTAACAATCAAAAAATTACACTGACTTATAAGATTTCTATTTCTCAGCACCTGAATGATATTGAGAATTTTTTGTATTTTTATATATTTTATATATTTTATATATTTTATTCCGTAAAGTAAAAGAAAAAAGTTGTAAATTGCTTAAGTTTGTAGAGTTTTTCAAAAATTAAGTTTTTTGAATCTGATTGGTGGTTGATGAAATCTTTTAACTTACATTCTTTCTTAGCAGCTAATAATATATAAAAATCATCATTTAGTTAAAAAATAGAAAGATCTTGTAAAAGTTGTAAATTATTGTTAAATCATTTAATTGAGGGGCAATATGCAATAAAAATATTTAGAATAAATCTCTTTACCTGGTAAGCATAATTGTTGAGATTGCTCTCGCTGAGCGTAACATTTAAGATGACCATATGACTGACGCAGACTAAAAAAAGGATACTGGTGCTACCCAAGAGCAGCATGAGTCTCCGCTCTTCAGCAAAAGTTCTAGGATCCTCATCGCTGCTAACAGTTCTCGATAGGGTCATTCTCCGGCGCCTCTCGCAGGATCTTCTGTACACTATCATTATTCTAAGATTGAAACCGGCGAGAAGAATCGTTGGCGCCACTTTATAAACAACTTCTAGCACCACCTTATACACCTGAAATACATTATTACAATATTTGCGCTACAATTATACGAAGAGTCCATAAAATTAGAATTTAAAATTAAATGTAAACTATTTTAAACTCGCACACACAAATAGAACATAATTAAATATGTTAAATATTCTAGGAATCTCTTAATTTTATATGTCAGATCTCTTTTTTGTCGTTAGATATTTCTATGAATTTAGACTAAAGCATATTTTACATATATGTATATAACTAGCATTAATATTACAAGTAATTAATTCTAAAATACTATCGATACATAAATTTTATATACAAGTGAGTGAGATCATTCAGTGCTAAACTATACTTTCAATGGTCATTAAGAAGTTCAATTTATCATGTTAAAGGCTAGGATAAGTAAAGACAAGATATTTAAAAATGTATCCGTTATATATTCATTGATGTCACAGTACTTATAACAGAGAATGTGATAAATGATTTCAATTTTCAAACAGTTTTATTGAAGGTTATTATTTTCTTATTATTTTGCGTTATTATATATTATTTAAGTGTTATGAAGGAACATACACACAATTAGACTACATACTCCATATTATTATAAAATTGAAATTGACAGTGCTCATTCTATCTTTTCTTTTCTAAGTTAATAATTAAATTATTTGTGTTTACAAAAATCTTTTTTATAATCTAGAATCTAGATTATAAATATTATTATAATCTTTTATTATTATTCTAGATTATAAATATTTTTTTATTAAAAGTGTAAATGTATGAAGAACTTGTGTTACATTAATTATGAATGTCCTATTTCTTGTACGTATAATTTATGTATCAATAGAGAAATATTGTGTCACTTAAGAGTATTCCAGAATTAAGAAATAAATAGACGAATTGACAACGTTATATTCGTGTTGTCGGCTTTAAAATATCATTTCGAAGTTGACTAGAAAGAAAGAGCAACTTTGCCAGCGAGAAAAAAAATATGAATTACCTGATAGTACCACGAGTTGAGAAACGTCTGATTGTCTCTTCTCTGGTAGATTAGAGGGCCGTCGGGTGCCAGCAGGCAAGTCGTAATTTCACCCCGAAATACACTCGGTAGATAAACGAGAAATGTAGCCAGAGGGATGAGTACCACTGTTAGGTGAGGTGGTCCGCAGAGTGGTCGCGTGTGTTGCCCGGGATGACAGACGCTTACGTAACGCTCCACTGTCAATGCCAGAAGCATCATTACTCCAACTCCTACGCATACAATTAACCCCTATATCTCTCGAATATAATGCTATGTCGAGTCGCCTTAAAAGCTCTCTTCATAGACATCTGTGCGTTTCCACACGCAATATACATGATGTTAATCGAAAAATTTTTGCGCATCACGTTTCGTCGCCTGTGCAGAATTTTGTTGTGCGCAAAACGTTCTTTTTTCCTTTCGCGTTCCATTTTCTCTAATTCTCTTTCTTTGAACTATGCCAGAGCGAACTTTTAATCGCCATAATCGTCGTAACTTACAAGAGCCGCAAGATATGGAAAAGCCAAAGTTTTCGAGCGTTGCGAGCGAGAAGTTCTGCACGAGCGATCTTCTATTTCTTTCGGCGTTCAGTGTGAAGAATAGATAATGTAGAATGTAGTTAAATTTATTCCTTTTCCCCGTTGAGGATCATATCAGTCGTTTTCATAAGAATGATATTAATGAGAGATAGAAAGTGCACGAGAAAGAAAGATAGATGAACGAAGAGCGTTTATTTATATTCTAGAGCGGTTATATTCTAGAGCAAGTCCTCTAAGAATATATACAATAAAGAATAATGGTAAAGAAAAAAAATATAATAAAATTGAAAATATAAGAAAAATAGATACGAAGAAAAAGATGTATTACAAATAAAATAAAATTAACATTAAAATTTGTGAAGATAAATAAAAAAACATGCAGCATGCGAACAACGAGAGGCAGAGTTTAGCTAAAGCTCGAAAGATAAGAGAGATACAGAAATATAAATATCGCTATTTTTTAAGCGCTCTAGAAATAATCTCCTTTTAAGCGCTAAAATTAAATATAATTGAAAATTTATTACAAAAAATAGAAAATTAATAGAATAAGAATTAATAAAAAAAATAATAAACATTAATATAAAATGAAGAAATAAAATATAAATGCAGAGAAATAAAAAAATAAAAATTTAAACTCATAATAAAGTATAAATATGTGAGTAATACACAAGTGTAAGTGTAAACACGAGAGAGAGAGAGAGAGAGAGAGAGAGAGAGAGAGAAGAGAGAAGAGGAAAGGAAAAGAGAGAACAAGTCGATTATTTGTATACAAAGAGAATTTTCTTTTGAAATTTACCCTGAAAATATGATAGTTGTAGTACAATACAATATTTTAAAGATTTTTACTATCCACTTCAGTAGAATTAATTAATATTTTATAGTTTATTGTAATTTTATTAATGAATGAGAGAGATTTACATTAAAATTTTTCGAAATATACATTGTTGTCCCACGACTACGACGAGTAAACTCTAAGAAAAAATTCTCTCCGTGTAAAGGAATTTCCGCAGGATTTCGGTCATGTTAATAACAATTCATCGTACCTAAACAGCCATTCCCGAGAAAAAGTTCGAGGTGAGCGTGATAGAAGGCCTGAATCCAACTACTCCATCCCCCGGTCTCCTTATGGATGAGCACCCTCAGCGCGAAAGGGATGCAGAAAAGGATCGCGAGAAGCGCCGCCGCGGAGTAACCTGGAAACAAAAAGAGGAACGGAGTCCATGGTTAAGGAGGATAGTCGGACGAGAAAAAAATAAGAGCGAGAGAGCCCCGAGACCAAGAGTTAACTTGATTTTATAAACCCAGAACAGCGGGCGAACGTTGCGTCACGATTCACTTAATCATTCTCGCAACTTCCCTAGAATATTCTGTCACCGCGGTGGAATTTTTCATTCCGTCTCCACGGGGCCGTCGCGTAGAACGACGGAAATAGGATTAAATCATTCTTCAGGATCTATTACGGGATTCTTAGTCGTTTCCACCGTTTTATACTTGTCGCGCATTTAATATCTATCAGTTTCTGACTGTTACATTGATGTGTTCTTGAACGCACTAAAATGTTGATTCTCCTTTCTTTGTAATTCTCTTTTCTTTTAGCTAAGTGTCACTCTTAAATTTGCATATATTTCTCAATCATTGGTCGACAGTAGTTTTTTTCGTGTATTTTAATTCCAAGTTAAAACTTCATCGATACCCGCGAATTTAGACAATCGAAAAACGTGGTTACGCGTTTTTTTTTTTTACCAATTTCCATTGATTTCCTGTTTTCGTACAGTCGCCGCTCGTTGCGCTTCATCTCTTGTTACGAGCTTTTACCGTCCATTGAAACCAATTAACGCTCGTATTTACCGTTTCGTTCCGCGGAATTTCCTGAGCGCAATTAGATGTCGACACTTTTTCCGTTTTGTAAATGTTAGATAAAAAAATTGCTGACTTACTTCGGATATAAATGCGATGAAAAGAAACTTCTTCAAGCACACTAATAAAAATTTTGGTTACTTAAAACAATTAGTCTTTATCTAAAATTACCAGAGCTCTTTGCAAATTATATTAATACTTAGTATTATATTAATACTTAATATATTTATTGATAGTTATAAAATGAATGATAAATTGAATAAAATATTATTCAGATTTGATGCGGGGATGTCCCGATTTAATCATGTCACTATTGATTACAGCCATTCACAGAGATCAATGCTTACATTTTAAAAAATATCGATGTGAATTTAATATCATGCAATCTGTATAATTCTCACTGCATTGTTAATATTAACATCAATATGATGTGGATTAATCAGTGACGAATTTATACATTTTTGCATTCCTAGGCCTTACTTCTTGGCGCCCTTTCAGACAAATTAACAATAAAAAAAGTTTCGACTACCGTCGAAAAGTATCACTTTTCTACCAAAATATTAAGATTTTATTTTTATACGCCAAAGTATTACAAGGAACATTATCACAAATGACAATTCTACACAATATAAAATTTACTTTAATTTTGGTACTTAGAAGGAGATATCCTTAGATCTGGGTCTTGTAGGCTTCTGTTTAAATTCACTATTGATGGATTTAATATTGTGGGTTTTAAATCCACATCTTAATAGTGTTGATTATACCAGAGATTTTAAATTCATACCTGTTGGTGTTTATATTAATATCAAAAGTTACATAAACATCGCATGATGTTAAATCCATACTGATATTTTTAGAGTATAGTTTTTCCATTGGATGAGCTCTGTAAGTTGACTTGTGATCAATCTCAATATGATTAAATAAAACGACTTTCACCCTTTGATGCAGTTCGGTAATCGTTTCTGAATTATCTTCAACCAATGTACGACGAATGAACTTCAGTAGGTTGGCAAGGTTTTATCAACTCTTGTACCGACCAACCTCGAGCTTTCAACCGCCGATAAGCTCGACGAGTTTGCTGGTAACGCAAGCTTCTTCGGTCGATGATAACCGAGTGTGTTGGGTGGGAAATTCAACCATTCACCAGTCTGTTACCAACCGACCCAGATTTCGCGTTCTGCAGCCACCTTGTAGAGTCTTCCCTAAGCGCCTGTAGAACGGCAATCACTTTAATTGCGAGGGGAAAGTTCTCTCGGTTCTTTCCTTCCCTAAAGTTTATTAAAGCGCGCGGTACATGCTCGTTGGAGTATGAAAGTCGCAAGAATCGCTCAGAAATTGGCTAATGCCGCGCGAATGAAAGTCGAGTTTTCTGTCCGGCTACGCGACGCATCATGGAAGCTCGTAAAACTTTTACGTTGGAGCCGTCACATTAAGGCAAAATTACGTCTTTCCATTTAAATTACGATTTCTCGTCTTTTATCCGTCAGTAAGTCAAGAGAGAACCAACTAGGTTTCACTAGGATCTCTCGATTTCTTCGCTAAACGATGAGTGAGAGTATGAGGGTTTTTAGTACTTCGATCTACTTCCTCGCTTTTATCGTTTTCTTGAAATTACTCTTTTGATACATGAACGAAACTTCGAAAATAAATACATACGTGCACAAGTACGACATCGCAAGCAGCCACTTTAACAAAACAAAGATGCGTACTCGAATAAAATTATGCAATCCAAATAATGTTAGAGCATTGTTTCTTCATGTAATTAATTAATATTGATTTATTGAAAAATTGAACTTGTGTTGAACTTGTGTGATGATACATAAGTTACTGCATTTTATTGAGATTGAAATTAAAGTAACAGAATTTCGAAATTGAAAAATTATGCAATAATGATTGTCTAGTAGTTTGTATGCACTGGATCTTTAGACGTGTGCGCGAGACGTTCTGTCTTCATCGCGTTAATGTAATAATGTAATCTAGTGTAATAAGCCATTCTAATAATAAGCCATTCTAATAACCATTCTAATAACTGTTGTTATTTACCTTCGTTACGTGCGAAGAATAGAGTTACGAAATTAAACTTCTGCGAAAACTGGTATATAAGTTGCATTATTTTCTCTTATAATTAGTTGAAATTAAAGTAGTAGAAACATTTTTTTGAATTGCGAGAAATTACGCAATAATTATTGCCCTGTAGTTTATATATTTTTTTACATGATTTTTATCTAATTCTATATTTTATAATAACAAAGTAACTATAAAATAATTTATTTAATTATACGTACATTAATTCTATATATAAAACTTGTATAGTTGTCACTTGTATACTTTCTAAATCTCGTGGAGTGAAATCTTATTCGAAGAGATTGAAAATTTAGCCTCTTTTTCAAAAGTGAAAATACGACTCCTCTTGTTCAAGAGTGGCAGATTTTTATTCTTTTTAAAGTGAGATTTATTCTTTTGGAATGAGAGAGATTTTGAAGGAATGAAATCTCAAATCCTTTTTTGGAGTGAGGTTCTATCTACCCTAGTATTCCACTCCAAAAAAGGGATTGAGATTTCACTCCTTTGAAAGGGATTGAGATTTCACTCCTTTTAAAAGAGTAAATGTCACTCTAAAAAGAATGAAAATCTGCCACTCTTGAACAAGAGTGGCCGTATTTTCATTCTTTTTTCAAGACGGGCTAAATTTTCAGTTTCTTCGAGTGAGATTTCACTCCACGAGATTTAGAGAGTACCATTATATCTTTTTTTTTTGTATGCGAAGATTCGTCGGTGACCACTGAGACGTCCGTTGACGAATCGCTTGGAATCTCGTAAGACGAGAAGAATAGTATTAAAGTGGCCGTCGCGCATTAATTACCGGAAATTACCGCGGCTGATCCGCGTTTTCCATTTTTCTAAAAGACGGACGGATGTCGGTGGGCGTCGGTGCTCGTTAACGCACGCAGACACTGAGACTGGAATTAATGTGTCAGTGACCCGTTTTCGGGTCACGGTTCGTTTACTAAACCCTGTCACGTTGATTGGCCGATTCCTCGGCGTTTTCTTGTTCGCCCTCATCTATCAGTTCGCTAACAAGGAAAAGGCACGAGAAGTGACAAATCCATAGAGCCCGGATTGTTAAAGAACCGGCTAATAGAAATAAATTTTATAAAACGCACAGATATTTAATGCGGACATCTCTTGAATGCGGTACGAAGATCGAGGAACGTTCACAAAATACGCCGATCTTTTTTTCATCCCTTAAACAGCTGTCGTGTGTTAGAACATTGATTTACGTGGTATAAAACTTTCCTCCCTTTTCCTTTACTGACGGAGACGTCAGTAACGCATTATTGTTTGACATCTTTTACGAGTGTCTTGAGTGTCATAAAGACCATTTATGTGTATTTCCACCAATGTAAATTAACTTTAATCTCGCTTCAACTTACTCTTCGTCTTTTTCTAATCTTTAGAACTAGAAAAAGACGAAGAAGAAGTTGAACCAAGATTAAAGTTAATCTACATTGGTGGAAATGGACATTAGTGTGACAATAATAACTGTAAACGGTTATTCAAGAAATCAAAGTACTTAAACTTTACAAATAATGCGCGATTAATTTACTTGATTATAGGTCCTCTTATGTCTAGTTTGAAAAGAGGCTGATTTTGACAATTTTTCATAATGTTAAGTTAATTTATATTTGTGATGATTAATAGAATAATATTTATTTAACTCGTTTATGAAAATAATTTTTTAAATTATATTTTTTGAGCTGTGTAACTCTTGAAATAAGAGAACAACATTACGTTCAAGTTACGTGCTGAAATTTTCACAACTGATAAATACTATGGCACTCTACGATGCTGAATCATTGTCACGCCTGAAGTTAATATCTGCCTCTACCCCGCGTTCTCAGCAAGTGTATGTCAACAAATACAGGAATAGTGAAGAAAAATGTCTCGATGTCTTGCCGGGTGATGGCGTCGCCCGGCGACATTTTACAAATCGCATCCTCCCAACATGTTTAATTTATCGAAATCCTGAGGGAGAAGCCAGCTGTAGCGTCCATTTGTCAACATCCCCGCAGCGTAACTACTCTGCGATGTCGCGCATCTGAACGGTTACTTTAACTCTATAAAAGCGGCTGTTTTCGCGTAGATCATTAAACGCATCATTTATCATGTCGCGAGGGATATACACGCGTTTGAATGATTCGCGCCTGATCGAGACGGGTGAATTTAAAAAATAGGAAATGATCCACCATATTAGGCTCTGACGTTACCACCGAGCGTTATCTGTAGAATATCAATATGATATAAGGAAGAAAAAACTATTTTCTGAGACAAACAATGACATGATATGTGTCCAAATTTTTTTTCCCGGATTATTATTTCCGGATCAAGGCTAAGGATGATAAAAGAAATCCACGAATTGATAAAGGTCTAAACATAGTCGTACAAATTTACTGTTAATTTTGCTTCGCCAGGCTGTAAGATGGAACTAATGCCGATCAAAAATAATACCATGAAGTTAGACTCAGGAAAGAAATAATAATTTTATTATCGGATCGTAAATTAAACACAGATTCCTCATTTGACCTCTAGTTCTTCTCTCTCAACTTCCTCTTATTATTTCAAAACATAAACGTACGCGAGCCGATTCTCAGATATTGTCGATCAAAGTATAAGGTAAAATTTAATAGAAAACTTTACGATTTAACTTTTCGGAGTTGACATCAAAATTTGTAAGAATTACTGATGCTGGATTTGTAATATATTTAATTTATGTTAATTAAAAGGGCACGAAATAATTTCAAACAATCAGAATAACGTAACTTAATATAACAAAGAATAAATACTAAGTATAAATATACTAAGTATATAAGAATAATTCAAATTTGCAAATGTAATGTAAAGAAAATTGTTTAACATCTTTTAACAAAAAAATTTATAAAATATATATTATATATTAAATAAAATTTATATTGAATGCATTCTTAAATTCATAATGTCAAATTATAATCTAATTTAAATTACAATACTTTTAATCATCTTTAAGATCGCTTCTACTCATTATATATATCATTAATTTAACTAAAACAACATTAAATTAAACAATTTAACCCAAGAAAATATATTAAATTTGACTCAAATTTAATTTATTATTTTCGAAGTATGTTAATATGGACATTGTTTATTCAATTAACTACAGAAATGGATTGATTTATATTTTGACACAAAAAGTTAAAACAAAATGCTATTTAATTCAAGGAATTGAGCTTCTTTGATATCTAACTTGTGGATTCAATAGAGCCATTGTCAACTTTGGAAAGTTAATATAGAGATATTTAATTTCATCGCGTTAAAATTACATACTATATCTACAGACATTTGATCCGAGGAAGCGCGATGGAAGTCAAATGTTGAATTTAGTGGAGCGTTTTTTTTCCTACAGTTTGCGATACGTCTCATCATACTCACAGCGCCTCTGCGCCAGTATTCACACCACCTGTTGAAAAACGCACGTAATACGAAGTTTCCATTTCTGCTGCCGATCGATGGGCGATGCGCTCTGGTATCTTATTCGTACCTCCGTCAAGTGCAGCCGCTGCATTCATTCTTGAGTTAATAAACTGTTCTAGGTGGATACCTTTGAACAACAGTTATTAGACGCTTCGGAATCTCTGTTAATCTTATATTGGAATTAAATTTCGCTGCGGTATAATAGTACGTTGCAATAATGATTTGTTTGATGTAGAATCGAACTGATGACAAATAGATTGATAGGCCATTAAACGTTAAAAGAATCTGTAAAATTTATTAGTTTAATAGGTCGAATAAAGAATAATGTGTGAATCAAGGTTGCTTGTCAAATCGTCAAATCGAATTTAATTTTTTCGAATCAAATCAAATTGAATCGAATTATTGAAGCATAACTTTTATTTTAATAATTAATAATTTAATTATTAAGTTGAATTTTAATTTATAATAAAAAAGTTTCGATACGAGAAATATGGTATAGTAATGATTATATGATGTAAAATAATTTTAAATATACATGTAGTTAAATGTTTAATATAAGGCTAATAAAATATATATTATTTACAATTAGTAGAGACATAGTACAAAAATTACAAATAAAAATATAGTTACAAATAGATATGAATCTGGTATATAATTGTTACGCGTAACTGAATTAATCGGTGGACATCAAAAGCAGACTAAAGAGTAACTCAGTAGAAATCGAAACTGGTTTTTGAAATTCACAACTACTTAATTATAATTAAATTAAATAATTTTGAAACTTAAAAATTGATTAGTCTTAATAAAATAATATCTTTTATTTCAATAATATGATTACACTGTTTTACTTATTATTAGGAAATATCTTTTTTATTAAGGTTGTCCATATGTATTATTCCATATGTATTATTAACTTCTTAGATTTGAAATTTTTGAATAGTATTCGGATTCGAATCATAAAGATTCAGAATCATATCGAATTGAATCTTAATTTTTACTTAATTGATTTTTGTACTCAAATAATTTTCACATCTCTAATAGATAGAAAGATCTGTTGAAACGAAAAAGAAATCAAGGTTGAAATCAGGACAGTGAACAGTCGTTGGAAATTCATAACGACTAAAAGCAGTAGCCGGAGAAACGAGAGTGAGTACTCTTTGTAATATTGTACACCCGGTAATAAATCATTCCACGGTAATATCGTAGAGGACAACGAAAAAGAGCCATCAGAACACATTACCGATGTTTGCGTCGAAATTTCTCGAGATTCTGTCTTTTTAATCATTGTTTATGCTAGACAATATAGACAAAAAGTTAAGGAAGTTAGAGAGAGCACGTTCGTCCAAGATTCTTTTTTCACAGACAGATAAATCGTATATGTCTCGCGCAACGAACGAATCGCTATTTCGCGACGCAAAGATTCGCTCGGGGACGACGGAAACCGCATCCTGCACGAAACACAAATCAATCAAGAGCGAATTGATCTGGATCGAAATGTTGACTGTTTGGAGCAGTGACGCACAACCTTTTTTAAATCTTCGAAACTGACGCCAAAATCTGTAACACAATGACACTGGGGTTGTGAGACCCATTTAATATATGTTGAATACATTAATTAATTTTAAGAATCTAAAATGACTTGTATAAAAAAAATGAGTATTAATAAGGAAACACAATCAAGTGTCTCTCTCTCTCCAATCTTAATAAACTTCGCACATGTTAAAATATGGACAAAAATAAGGGACTTTTTTTTTTATAAGTACTGAGTCGCATATTAAGAGAATGAAACCTTCCTTTGAAAAAAAAACAAATTTTTTTCTTTCTGACTGAATATCATCTAAACTATGAAAAATATAAAAAATGTTTTTTAACACATTCACAAACAGTGATAAAAAATCTTTTTACAAAAAATATTTTATTCATAAACAATTAAAAAAATTTTTTATCATTATTATGAAAAACTATTCAATTTTTACTGAAATTATTTTTTTCACAACATTAATTTAAAAAGAACTAATTTTCTTCAAAGAAGAATTTCACACTCTTAACATACAACTTAACAGTTCTAAGAAAAATACGTGTGTCTTATTTTCATTTATATTTTAATATACACAAAGCTTATTAAAATCATTAATCAGAGAATTCCTTGGTTGCAATATGCTTCATTAAAAGTTTATTTTAATAAGAGTAATCCAAATTTATGCAGGTGTAATATAAAAAAAATTGAACTGTTTGACCTTGATTACTTCACAGAGAAAGCTGAATTATTTTTACTCATCAAAAGCTTTATTATCCAAATAATCACTACATATTCAGTCCAACAAATCCACATCAACTCCGCAGGAAGAATAAGAATTATTTTCAGAAGGCTATTTTTAGAAACAGATAAAATCTCTTGGGCCGCATTTTATTTGCATAAAATAAAAAATAATATAATTTCATATTTTTAGTTATAAGCCGGCAAACCGCAAAAAATTCAAATACGTGAGCCGCAAGTTGTGCATCACTGATTTAGCGATTCCAACTCATCGATCTCAGAAGTTGCAAGTGACGGCACGCGAAAAGATCGAACGCGTCGATACCTACATACGTTGATACACGACTCTCCGTCCATGTCGTATCGGACGTATGTACATACATACGTATACATCGCGCGACACGGAAAGATTTAATTTGCACGTGTCCTCGACACGCATTTCCGAGAAAATAACGTTCGAGTATTGCCGCATATATCGTATTCGATGTTCCGACTATTCGAAGGAATCGTCCTTAGACAGACGCGCGTGGAATTACAATAACTCTTTTCCTTCTTGTCGCGCGTCTGGCAGAAACGACATTTCTGCCATACAGCGACTCGTATTCGTTCGATTAAGGTGTACGAGAGAATCGAGAAGACAATAGAAAACTTTCGGAGATAGTAAAGACATTCAATAGAAATCAGTTTCTTACTCTACCCTGAAAGTTTTCAACTCGAATATGTATTTTTTTTTTGGAGTATTTGATACCATTTTGTTGTTCTAAAATTTTTTACAGTTTTATTAAATTCATTCAAAGATTTTTGTATAAAGATAACACTATTAAAAAACAAAAAAAAAAGAAATTAACTTCCGTTACATGTAAACATTTTAATATTAAATTTTATGAATGATGAATGATGAATATCAAGAAAAATTAATTTTATATTTTTTCACGATTTTGATAAAAAAAAGTCGTCATTTTCCTATCAAAAAACTAGATTTTTATTCGGTTTTTATTCCAAAGTAAAAAAATGTTTTTTTTTTCATTTCTAAGTTAGAATAATGCACGTAAAATTGCAAGAAGGTAATTTTCTTCTTATCTTTCTGTCGTCGATGCCGTGCACAAAACTACATGATCGATTTGCCCCCAGACAATGAAAGAGAAAGAGATCGTCGTTAACGAGTTCGCGCGTACTCGGAGCGAGTACTTAGGATTTGATCCGCGCTCGCTAGTCGATGGCTAGAGAGAAGTTTTAACTAGTCATTCGATGTAACGATGGGTTATCTAAGGAGACGAGTCGCTCGCTCTCGGTTCGTTCGGTGCTCAGGAATTAACGACCGTTCTCCGTGCGTTTGCATACAAAGTGCATTCTCCACGCGGCCGGCTCTCGTTATTCTTTTTACTGCGCGACGCCCCCAGGGAACTCTTCACGAATGCGAAGCCTTCCGCCGGGAATAGACTCCAGTGCGAAAGGAATTAAATCGTTATCCATATCCGGGATTCCGGGACGCCGCCGCTGACGCCGATGACGACGACACTCGCTACGTTTACAGGCGCTCAATTTACTCCGTTATTGGCGGTATGCAGGTTTACAAACTTTACACCGAGGTGGGATTCGTTTTATAGCGCGTTGCTACACAGAGGCGAAGTTTGATGAAATATTGTGTAGCATCGTTTGTCTCTTATTACTCATAAGGCGGAACATGAAGCGAATAATGGTGCGACTAGACGATATGACGCTAAGCTTGCGCTAGATGATGGATTTAACTTCGTGTGGACACTTTGTCTTTATCTCCAGCACTTCCGTTTACTAGGAAGTAAAAGTGTTCCACGGCGTTCAAAAAAGTTTTTTTTAAAATTTATCCGGATTTATTTTCATATGTATGTTACATAATTAAAAAATTTGTGTTAAATTTAACATATTTTACATGTTCTAAATAGTCAACTCAAATTTTTATGTTAATTTAACATAAGAATAAAAAAGCAATACAAATGTTAAAAAGCAATACAAATGTTAAGTAAACACATTAAAATAAAAAAATATAGCATTGAAGCAATTTGTAAGCAAACTAGAAATATATTTTTCCAGTAAATTAACATTTCTAATATGTTAAAGCAAAAGTAACACATATTTTCTTCATTTACAGAATTTATGTTTTAAAATTCATTATATTATTTACATATTTTATGTCAAATTGATATTCAAATTTAGTATCAAAATAACATAATTTATGAATTTTCCATGAAGAGAAGTAAGCAAATATAGAAATAAAACAACTCCGAAAAAAATTGTGTCCTTTCATAAAGTTATATAGCGCCAAAAATAAACCAGGGGTGGTTTTTATCAAAATAAATTGATCTCTCTGAAGAGAGATGCCTATGCTGAAGATATGCCACGGACTCGTAACAAAAGTATCGATCGGAATAATAGCAGTAGGGAATTCACAGTCCTAAATCGTTTTCTTCACGATGGTAAACATACATGTAACTTAAGTTACGAGTCGTTTTAGTCGTTTTAGTCTGATTCTTATTTCGACGAATTCCGCTGCTTTCGGACGATCTTGCTTGCACATGTGCGAGTGCACATGTCCGGGTATGTTACAAACTTCGATTGACTGGCGTCGTCGTCGTCGTCACCGCGAAACAGGCGGACGTGGACGAGAAAAGCGGGAATTTCATGGAGTAAAAAGAAGCGCAGCGGTAAGACGTGACAGCCGCGATTGAACGTTTCGCTATGTCGGACGTCAGAAAAGTTGGGCGAACGTCGGGATGGCACGACGAAACTTTCCCGGAAGATTAACCGTTGTTCTAAATCGTGCCTGGCAATCGGACACCAGCACCCCACGCCTATATATCCCCCATGAAATCCGACCCTTCTCTGGTCGTTATATTAAAAAATTAAGACGTCGAGACGGATGTATCCATCGGCGAAGATGGATCTTGTCCAATGACAACGTGGCGCAAAATTTTCGCCTGGAAAAATTGATTGTACACCTTCCTCATGCAAGGAAGATGCACAATGAAAGAAAAAATAATTGCAATTATGTCAATTTAATTATAATTGTTAATTATTTTTGGTGCCAACTATGTGTATTTTTTTGTAAAATTATACACATAATAATAATTATTATAATAATATAATATAATAATATAATAATTATTATTATTATTTAAAAATTATTAAAAATTATTATATTTAACACATTGCAGTAATTATAAAAATAAAGCTAGTAACGATAATTATTTTATTATTTATAGTCTCAAATATATCAAACATTTTATCTCATATTGTAGCTTTTTTTTTTAATAAAACGTTGACCCTCTTACAATTAATATTAACTCTCAGACCAGATTAAAAAGTAGACGAATATAATTTTGTGTCGAAAAATTTTAATTACTTAAAATTTAAGAACATATCGTAATGTTGTATATAAAACTTAATAATAGAAATTAGTAGCTTTTTATATCTACGGATTATCTGATTAATTTCTGAGCTGCAAACGATTGGAAATCAACTGGATAAAAAAAATGTTTTGTTTTACTCTTACTGTTGGAGCGAAAAAACAGAGTGCTTTCTCGCACTACTTTAATCTTCTGCTTTTCAAATCTTTCGAAGTAATTCCGCCAGTAATTTCCCTTCCGCGATTCGCGTAATGAGAGTGTAAATTCGCGAGCTCTCACAGCACGGTCTCTGTTAGTAAATAAACGTCAGCGACGCTTGATGTGCAGCACGCGCGGAAATAAGAAGACCCACACGTATAATCTGGTGCAGTGGTTTCGCCGTGTACGCGAAAATGTATGGCATGCGACTTGGAATGACACACCGTGGAACGTTAAGTGAAGCTATAATGGTCCCCCGGCTCGAGTCTGCAGCTCGATTATCACATGGAGGCAATACATCGGAATTATAAAGACCGAAATCGTCCTGAATAGAGTACTCCGTATTCTCATTGCACATTTAAATATGGACATATCTGAATTTTGTTTGCTTGGCGCGACTAACGTTGATACTTGGTCAATCGAGCGTCTAGTGATAAACTGGTATAAAAATGCGAAATATCATACGGCAAAGATTTTCTATATACTATAATATTTATAATGTCAAATTGTATCCAATTTGAGTTATTTTTAATTATTTCTACAGATTACACTGTTCCTACTCAATGTGTCGTTAATTTAATTAAAACAATGGAATTAAACAAGAATTTGATTCAAGGAATGTATTAATTGGACTCAAATTTAATTTATTATTTGTGAACTAAATTTAGTTCATTATTTATTGTATTAACAAGAAAACTTATGGAAGTGTCTTTTTTTAATTTTGGTAAGCAATATGTTATTTCCTAGACAAAAATAAGAGACGCATGTTTTTTATAAGGGCTCAATTGTACTTTTTTTACCATTTCTTCTTTAATATTTACAAAACAATAATGTTTTTGTCTTCGCGAAAGAATTATTTTCTAAATCTTTTGAAGTGAAATCTCATTCCAAGAGACTGAAAATTGAATCAATCTTGAAAAAAAAGAATAAAATTTCACTCTTTTGGCGTACAAATCACTCTAAGGAGTGAAGTCACACGCTCCAAACAAAGGAGAGAGATTTCATTTCTTTGGAGTGAATCTCACTTTAAAAGAGTGAAACCTTATTCTAAAAGAGTGTCATTCTTGTTCAAGAGTAAAAAAATTTTCACTCTTTCTTCAAGACTAACTCAACTTTTTACTCCAAAAGATTTAGAGAGTAAAATAATCTTTTTCTTTATCAATCGATGCATGTCTGCAAACATTAATGGATTCTCAATAACGTAATCTCAGCACTTGGCAACGTTTAAATCGCGAAGTCTTGTGATGGAGCTGACGAAGGAGCTGCTCGTTTGAAAATATTCGTTTGTTCCTCGTAATCTCAAGTTGTTTTATCTTAATGCCAACCTTAAGATCGGGGCCACTGAATCTCCTTAGTTGCCGGCTGAAACGCAATGTCGCAGCCATGCAAATATATGACTTAAGAGAACGAATGCTGCAGCTGTTTAACCGCTTCGGGAAATGCTCGTATTTGCGAGAGCAAGAGTATGTATTTTCTTTTTTTAAAAGTGAAGCGTCTTCAAATAAATAAATCGTCCTGCGATAACTGCAATTTCATCGTACGAGCGTAGAAAGATACTGTATTGGATATACGGATTATCGCTGCGAAAGTGGAGAAGAGAATAGAGAAAAAGTCAGAGATTCGTGAGAATTTTTCCAAAGGCTTCTTATTGTCATTGCTGGACGATATGAGAATATGTTTAGAGGATTTTTCTGTCAGAAGTCGAGTCAATCTTCGAGTGTGTACATTTTGCGCATTCACACAGCGAGAAACACGCGAGACATCTCATAAAGCCGTATTCATGTCTTTGATTTTCCTTCGAGATAAAGGCGAAGTCAAACGCATTTTTTGTAAAAAAAGAGGAAGAAAAAACTTCAACGCTCTGCGAAAACTTCCGTATCGATATTGGGTTTTCCCGCCACGTGAAGAAAAAGCGACAGCGGCACGAAGTAAATGAATTGTTAATTATTATCTTACGGGTAATGCCGGGTTGGGTATGAATATTTATGGGGCCGGGGGTAGTCCGCAATTTCTTAATATACCAAGCGTATATACTGAATCCTTAAATCTACGTTGACACCGCTGCGAGAAGCATTATGAATTTATGAATTTCGGATCGATTATCATTATCATTTCGAGGATACGGAAACGCGTTGATTGACATACTTCCGTGAGTAAAACATATTTAGTAAAAATGCTCTGCTTCCGATCAATTCTTGTTACTATAGTGTATTTGTATAATTCTTTCTTAAACAAGATGGATGGATAAAGAACATTCTCTCTTCGATCTTAACATGATTGCATCTTCGACCGTATATATGTGTGGCAATAAAGTTCGATAAATGTTATAAGAAAACACTATATAAGTATACAATGCTTTGAAATGAAATGAAGATTCATCAGCTATCTAAAATGTGGATTTAACATCTCTGGTGTTTAAGATCCATGCGATGTTTATACAAAGTTAAATTAACACCAACATGGCGTGGATGCAAAATCCTTGGTGTTTATATCAACAAATTCCTGATGTTAAATCCACACCATGTTAATGTTATTGTAGCATCAATATAGTGAGAATTATATAGACACAATATTAAGTTCAAACTGCTATTTTTTAGAGTGTGCATTCACTTTCAATTTGATAGTTGACCATACAAATTCAGATCATCTTTAGTAAAAAATGATGAATGTATATGTTTAATGTTAAGGTACTTTTAAATACTTTTTGCTGTATGAATTAGTTCTTGATTTAGGTAATGGGCGTGATATTATATCAGATATAAAGTTGACATTAATAGTCCATGTTTACGGTCGAAAGATTGCACCTATTCGAGAGAAAATGTTACTCCGAATCGAAAAGTGCGAGGTAAGAAGTACTCGTCTATAGATTTCTCGTCGGTCAAACTGCTGATGGACTATCCTGCCCACGAGCGGGCATCGTCAAATGACACGCGGATTTCCACGAGAGTGAATCGATCTCATCCATTCTGCGTTATTCAACATCGAGCTACCTGTCCTACGTGACTACTGACAGCTCCTCTCCTCTCCGAATATGCCGGACGTGGCCTTCGTCGCATATAAATTGCAAAATCTACTATGATCTGGGATTCCGAGGAGCAGCTAAGATTTACTTTTTCAATCTTTTTTTTAGTCTCGATTTCAAATTTATTATCTGTTAGTGAATCAAGAATCATTGATGGAAAAAAAAGGATATTAATAGCAATTTAATTGAAAATATTCTTGCAGATAATTTAATAATAATATTAATGAAAGAAATTTTAACATTAAAACAAGGACATGTATGTTTTGTTTTATTAACATTTTGACTGCACAAATTTTTGTAACTGATCATCGTGCGTCATACTCTTATTTTTCTTATATAATGTCATTTTAAATAAATGTTTTTACATTGAAATACATTTTCTAATAAAATATATTTTTCAATAAAATGTACTTTTAAGTAAAAGTTTTCGTTGATAAATCTCGCAAAGTTGTTCTCTCCAGAATCTACTTTTCTCAGAATATATCACATAAAATCAATGCAAAGTGTTCTTAATTCATATGCAGATGGTAATATATAGGAAATGTATTAACCCTCCGTTTACGATCATATTTCTATTCTTTCCGCAATCTGAGTCTTTTTTGTCTAGCCCAAATTTTTTTTACTGTTCTGAGTTTTTCAAAAAAATTGATTTTAACATTCTATTATTAAATAGTTTCTTAGCTTAAATATTAAAAATTTTATTTGATAAATATGACATGTAATCTGTACATCGGATCTTTTTCATTTTGGCCGAAAAAAACTTAACTAATCCTTCTTGTGCAAAAATGAATACAAAAAGAGAATAAATTTTATTTGTGATAAAAGGAACTTACACAGAGGGTTAAATTAACACTAAAAATGCTTGTTGATATGCATAAAACTCACATAGGTGTATATCTAATTATTTATAGCAGTCAACACTGTCATAGTGTCAACGTTGTTATTGAATTAACAAAATTATTTTTAATTAAATTACTATTAGCTAATGTTAGTACATCATTTTTTCTGTCTATGCAAACATATGTATTTTTACAATTTTGTATATT
>Ga0157363_1000789_pt1 | contig 25054 bp, 16 predicted proteins | sample AttsexASBM1_FD_111477 | JGI IMG/M metagenome (GOLD analysis project Ga0157363, IMG submission 111477) | Fungus gardens microbial communities from leaf cutter ant in Ribeirão Preto, State of São Paulo, Brazil - Atta sexdens ASBM1 | ecosystem: Host-associated > Fungi > Mycelium > Unclassified ... | reverse complement strand
TATATAACGCAAACTGTATAATGTAATATATAGTTGCAGTATAAGGAAATAAAAGCTCTATAAATTCATAACTATATCTAAATTGATAATTATAACTTACTAATATAATTCATTTGATACATTATACTACATTAGATATATTAAAGATATATATACAAATATAATGCATACATAATCATTCTAATTAAATGTTCCAGTTTGTAACAGATTTCTCATAAATTCAATCAGTACGTTTTGAAATATTAAATTAACTTATATGTTATTGTTAGTCAATAATACTGAATTTAAAGGTCAGAGAATTAAGATAATACATTATGACTAGATTTCAGATCAATTAAAAATTGAAAATTAACAACATAATTCATAATAACATATAAAACATAGAAAGTGTTTTGTATCAATCAACTATTTATGCTTGATTTAAATTTTATAAGATGTTAAAAAATTGTTTAAAAAATTATTTAATTACTAATATTTTTTAATAAAAATTCTTTTCAATTCTTGAATTTCCAAAAAATATATTTGTTTAAAATATAAAATTTTTTATAATAATGGCTTAATTCAAGGCACTATTCAAGAAACAGAAAAATGAACAGTTAATAAATAATAAAATATATCAAAATAATTTGTTGATGTAATATAAAAAAAATTAATAAAAAAATTGTATTATAAAAGAATTAAGGAAGCAATTCACAAAAATTCATTTGTTTCAGATAAAAAAGATATTTTATCTGAGATGATTGACGATCATCATTAAGTAATAGAATGCAAGTATAATCATATGTTGAATACAAAATATGATTTTACAATTTTCTGATAAAACTAAACATTTCCATGTATCAAATTAGATATTATGGAATCCATTTTTATTACTTGTATTTTTGATGTTAATATTTTCATTGAGTTCAAGTTGTATGAAGACCAATAACTTATCAGTTCTGGAAATTCATTATTATTGATGTACTTGACTTCAATGGAAGTAAAATGTTTTCGCGAATTTAAATTTGGTTGACAGTCAAATTTATGACACAATTGTATTACATCACATTGACTAGCATTAATAGCTTGAATATCAGTATAATTCACAAAAACTATAAGAACTCTTTCTACAAGTGTTTGTTCTGTTATAGTTTTCTCTGTATGTTCTAACGGTAAATCCATCCACTGCCAGAATTTAATGGCAAATCCAGAAGTATAAAGTTTATTCAAAGTCACAAAAAACACTGGTTTCGATGCAAATGTATTTGAACTCACATGATCCCACAGAATTATTGGTTCGTTTGTTAATCTCTGCAAAGTTAGATTTATACTAGTACGGCAAAATTGTCCTGGACATATTCCTTCGTTTTCTATAGTCAAATGATGATAAGGAGTAGGCTTCCAACTATATTCATTTTCATATGGTTTTATAATTTTGAATAATCGTGGCATTACCATAGATTCTGTAAATTTTTTATGTACTTGTGTTTTTAAATTATGGAATAATTCTTTTAAAGACATAAATCTTGTAACATCTGCAACAAATAAATACTTCTTAATAATATAAATAAAAACTGAAACATAAAGAAATATTTAAATAACATACATTTTGCAGTGTCATCATAACAATGATAGGATATATTGCCATTAAAAACAAGATTATATATATCAATGGGAACGCAATTATTAAGTGAATAACGTTCCAGTAATTGACCAGTCTTGCCAGATAAAAGAACAAGAGATGATATGTTTGCATTATCTGCCGCTATACTTAATAAATCTTCAATATTATCCGCATCAATGTCTGGTATAATAACTGGTAATTTAGGGACTGTGCGAGCTGTAGCACTCCAATGAATTGTTCCAGCGATTGGTTCTATGCTAATGAGTAGGCCTCGTTCACCAGCAACAATGCAGTCTGGTTTTCCAGATTGATCAATATCAATACTAGTACAATCTATAATAGTAGGCAATCGTTTTAATGGAACCAGCCATAATGGTAATCCATTATTTCCTTGCATAGATATAACTCCTCCTCCTTCTGGAGGTATCTGTCGCTGACGAGTCACTCCATCACTTGTATCATTTCTTTTGTATTGTTCACCATGAAGAAGAAATATTAGATTGTATGGAGATCCAAGTATTACAGTAATAGGCCCATATATTTCTATATTTAATAAAAAGATTTTAAAAATTAATTTTAAGATTTTAAAAATTAATATATTAAAATTGCATAGATGAGCAAGTAAGTATATGAGCCCCTGTGTGTATGTCAATAAATAAATTTTAATTTTTATCGCCTTGATGTTACAGATAAAATTAAGATTCCTTATTGACTTTTAACTTGTCCCTATTTCATAAAAAATAGTTTTATATTTAATTAAATAACTATTAATATCTAATGCAAATAGAAATAAAAATATAATACAATAGGTAACTCACAATAATAAACTCACCTACATCTTGCAATGTTTTATCCCACGATATAGAAGAATGTGGTTCAATAATTGGTGAACAAATCATCGAATTATCACAAGGTAATACATATAAAAAAATAATTATCGTAATAATGCATAATAATATGGACATAAATAAACAGAAGCGCCTCATTGGCGATATATCTTTTCTTTTCCAAACATCATATTGCTCACTTCCTTCAATTACCATTATTGGTATATCATCTCGATAATATTTTATTATGTTTTGTCTATTTCTCGTATTATTTTCTAGAGTTCGCGTTTCATCCAGTGAATGAAACGTGCCATTTTCATGATTTGAATGTAATTCCTAAATAAAAAAAGAATAAGATATTAAATACAAATTTGAATACAATATTTGTAAATATTGATAGTATCATCTATTTAAATAATAATTAAAAAGAACTCGCAATCTTGAAAATATAATCAAAACTAAATTAAATCAGGGCTAATAAGAATCAGCGCAATTGTTAGAAATATATTAGAGATGCATAGGTTAGAAAATTTATCACAGTCATGCAACACTATGATATATGTTGCAATTTTCATATTATTTATGCTTTAGGTATTTATCTGTTTTAAAAATAAATTCTATTATAAAAACAAAAATCATATAAGAAAATAATTAGTTTTGAAAACAGAAAATTTGTGTAAAGCAGAAAATATTTGTTCTAAACTCACTTATATGTTCTCGCTGTGACAAATTCCCTAACCTGAATAATCGTCAACTTTAATGATTAATATCTCGATTCACGGGCAAAGCGACACTTTTTTTCTACCAGATTCTCTTGTTTCGTGCAAAAACTAAGCCTAATTTTATTGAGCTACTTGAGAAGACTAGACTGTATAACTATCAAAATTCTTTATGGAAAGAGTTTACATAAAGAGATGCAACTAATGATTGACATGCGTATTTCTATAATACATATTACATATACTAATTAAAATCATATAGAATATATTCTTTTACCGCTGTCGTAGTGTTATCAACTTTGTAAGGAATATCATTAGGTTGAGTTAAACGTTCTTCCTCATCTTCGGTATCAGTATTGCTTAAACTTTGTGGAAGAGGAGTGTAACCTTTGCCACTATGATCGATCGACATGTTAAATAAATATCACGTTCCTGTAGTATAATTATTTCTCTTCTTCTACAACTAAATGATAATTACTGCTAAGGATCAGCACTCAGCAGGTATGATGGTATGAGAATCTCAATTCCACGGACTTTTACTAGACTGTGCACTCTAAGTGCATTCAATACGAACACCAGACGTCCCATTGCACAATGGCAACTGAATATAGAAAGAACCAATAAGAAATTTACCCCAAAGTTAGAGCAGAATTTAAATACGAATTTAAGTATGAATGATAAAATGGGTTAATTTAATTTTCGTAACAAATAATAAAATGAACAAGAGATTTACTATTTGCTGATACCTGAAAAGGCAGGTTTTTTGGATATTAGCCTCCTTCTGGATCAATCGATTTTAATCACGCACTACGGTCTTAACTTGACTGAAAGGACTGATTTGAAACAATGTGAATCGAATACTCAAACTGAATGATTTAAATTTATAAATGACTGAATTTTAAGAATGAATCTCGCAATGTTGCGATCTATATATATATATAGGAGTCTTTTCGAGAGTGATTTTCTGATAGATTATATCGAGTTAATAAGGATATCAACATTACTTATATCGGCCGAGTGTAAAGGCTAAGTAATAATGTAGTAAGCACTACTAAAGAACCAACATAAAATTACAGTTTTCTAAAATTTGCGTTAAATTAAAGTGGAATGTGACAAAATAAAAATTAAATTATAATATATTATAATTAATTTAGAACTATAAACATCTTTTATATTGTTGTTGTATTTACTTTATTATTTTTTCTTCCTAGTAAAAAATTTATGAATATCCTAAAAAACAAAACGTTGCACAGAGCACATAAAAATATAATTACAACATTGAACATATATTCCTTCTCTATTAATTACCCTCGATCATTTATATCAATTAAATTTTTCAGTTTCAAAGCTTTATCAAAACTGAGAATAAACTTGTATAAATATATGTCGTTTATAAAAATAAATTTTATTTGAGGACGCAACCTCCAGATGAGCGATTAATTAGGTATTTATATCATCTGCAATGTGTTACAATAGATCCATTACAATTGTATGCAAAATTATAATTTCTCACTCTTACGCCATTTACTTTTTTTTCTACTACAAGCTTGCATCATTTTTCGCATTAGCAAGATATACGGTGCTTCAACTATTAAGGATAGTATATAAGAACAGATATAAATAATTATAAAATATCCTATACACAAAGTTAGCTGAAAATAAAAAGTTGTGACAATAACAAATTATATTTTTCAGACTTTTAAATATTCGTTTACTTACTGCGGATATAAATTCAAAATGAACAGATTTTTCACTTTGTAGGCGAAGTGAGTGTACAATGAGAGGATTTAAAAGATAAGCGCCATATGATAGTCTGCTAAAAGGAGCCCAACCTTTGAATGATAAGAATTGATAAACGATGCCTGTAATAGTCAAATATTGGATGATTAATTTAATATACTTTTATAAATTACAAAATTATAATATTATTAAAAAAGTGAGATTGTGTGGTATTTTATATTTTATATGTATTATGCCGCTATAATTTATCATGACTAGAATTGAAAAATAACTAATTAAAAATATAGAAGTTAAATAATAAATTTGAATGAGTTAATAATTTGTAATTTAACTCAGTTATTTTCAAATGAGTTTATTGTTAAATATAATTAGTTATTTTAAATATATTAACTTTTTAACTTATTAACTTTTTTTTAAGTTAAAATTTATATTCGCTCTTTTCTTCTATAAAATTGTAAATATTCAATTTAATCAGACCGTCAGTCTAAAATCCAAAAAATAAAAATTTATTTGCAAGCCTGTTATTTCTTCGATATTATAACTAAAATTGACATTTCGTAATGTGTTTGAAAATAAGAACTTTAAGCGTAAATTAAAAATTAAATTAAATTGAATATGATGGTCATGAATTTATTATACAATAATTTATTTGTGTAGATTTGATAAAGATTATTTAATTATAATATTATTAAATAATATTACTAACCACCATGCTGAGTAAGACACGCTATTATAATCCATGCTATACCTATAGCCCAAAAGACTCTATAGAATGACATGTAAATAGCACTAGTTAGAATAGATACTTTCGGCCGATCATAAAGGCTAAGTAATGTAATCATGTTACAAGCACTACCAAAGAACCAACATAAAATTACAGTTCTCTAAAATTTGCGTTAAATTAAATTAGAACGTGACAAAATAAAAATTAAATTATAATATATTATAATTAATTTAGAACTATAGGCTACGTAAATATATACTGAGAAAAAACACACATCCTAAATTTCATAAATAAATATTAATGTGAATAGTACCAACTAAATATTTATTTAATATGAAAATATATTTATTTGATACAAAAAATATTAATTTGATTTAATCATTTCTTTTTATTAAGTAAATATTTATTTATGATAAGTAAATATTTAGTTGGCAGTATTCCAATAAATATTTATTTAATTAAATTTAGACTATTTTTTCTCAGTGTAATATTTTCTTTACGCATAACTACATTATTACTTATAAATAATTATTTATTAATATTGTTATTTTGGAAGTAGTTTAACTTTTTAATATATTAAATTTATATAAATGATATAAAAAATATAAATGAAACTACCTTTTTCAAAATCAATTTTCCGTTTAATTGTACTAAAATATAACCTGTAATTATTCCAACAATATATGGACTTATTCTCAACCATGGTGGAAAATATAACTCATCTAAAAGTCTATACTGTTCGTCCAATCTATAATAACAAGAAGAATGCTCTTTTAATTTAATCCTTTATAAATAATTTCAATGAAACTTACGTCGGAACAAATTCATAAATGTATGAAGAATAACCAGTGAGAACAATCGAGCTTATTAAAAGTGCACTCAAAATAAACGCAGCCATGTAAAAGTATCTGAAATGTATAATTGATATTTAATTCAAAGATATATGCATTGTTATATGACTAAAAGAACTTACGTCGTCGACAAACTTAATAGTGCTATTCCGATCATGAAGAATTGCATATCAGCAGATAAATACCAAGACCAACTCATGCACTTTAAGAGAAAAAAAAATTTGAAGATTTTAAATACGTGCTTTCGGGCTTAATTTTGTGTTAAATCAAATGTATTTATACCATTGTTTTAAAACTAAATAGATTATTTATGTAGAGAAAATTCCTCCACCAATACTTCGAGCAGGTTTCATGCGGCATTTCTTTTATGAAAAATTGCGATGTCTTGTCAAACCAAGTCGAGCTTAATTGCGATATTGCTAATATTGTCATATAAGCCGGAGTCAGTCTAAAAATAATATTTTAAATATGCATAAAAAGACATTGTTAACTTTCCATTAAATACGGCTTTAATTATATATTATCACTGATTTTAAAAAGTGTCTGCCACATTTTTCATTCTATTATAGTAGTATTTTATCGCATTTATTACTGTTTTTTTTTATTGTCAACATAATAAAAAACATACCGTATAAATCTTCTTATTACAAGAACGAAGAATTCATTTATCTTTGCTCTATAAGTAAATAGTTGTTTTCGATCTTTATCCATTTTATCTTTTATATAAAAATAGGCCAGTAAAAATCCGCTTAAAAAAAAGAAAGTATCGACTGCTATGGGTGCATTGATTAAAATTATATCAGTCATGAATTTCCAACTCCATATTTTATTATCTGCATATCGAAACCAATCTTCGTTGTGTATAGTGAACAGGAATCGAATAACATATTGATTTTCTACATATTACTTTCAAATTACTTACCAGTATATTCTATCATGTAAGCTACTGTATGGCTTATTATTAACCAACATGAACTTAGAAATTTTAAGCCATGAATAATAGGCAGCGTATCGGCATGCAATTTCGTGTTAAATATTATTTTTGTATTTGTGAAAATAGAAAAGCATAATAATATTTTTCCAATTCTACTTTTCTTTAAAGACGAAGCCGATTCGATTTCTATTTCCTGAATTAAAGTTTTCTCATCTAAATCACAATTCAATATTTTTAATAAAAAATTAATATATAGAGTAATATAATAGAAATTACAATGTTCTAGTAAATTATCAAAAATCTTGACTCTGAGAATGTTCGTACAAATAATAATAAATGAGTGAATGACTGAACTTAGTAATCAGATAGTGATAAGAATCGGAGATGCTTCTTCTTTAATCGCACATTGCAATTATCACAAATTTTTCTAAAAAACGAGATTATATATAATTAAAAAATTTGAAATATTACTTACTATTGTTAATTCTATTTGAATTCTTATTTGAATATTTTTGATTTACGAATATATCATATATTGTTCCGATTGTTACCATAAAAATAGAAAGCAGTAAAATAACGCTGTAAATATAAAATTAATAAATATAAGTACACAAAATATCTCTCTAATGTTTCTACAGATTTAACTACTTTTGAATAAATATTTGTTTTTAATGTATGATGCGTATATGTGTGCGTGTATATGGGAAGGATATGTATTATTTTATATATATTATCAATTGTATACTTTAAAATTACCAAATGAAAGGTATAGCACCACTAGTGAGCCATTCATTATTTATTAGATTTTTAACCTGGATCAGCTTAAAATCCGCAGAATAAAGGTCACTAATTAGAAAAATTCTATCACGAAATATCTTTTCCAGAATAAAACTTATGTCATTTGTAGAACATGATGCTGGTAAACAGAGACCAAGTGTCATTACATCCTGAAATAAAAAAGAATCTTACAAATTAAAATTAATAAGCGTTTTACACAAATATATAATATTTAACATAAACTATTTTATATTAAACTTGGTATATAATTTCAATCATCTATTAAATTATTACGTTAAGATATATAAACTTACTTCATTAGGCACGTTAATATGGTATTGAAGAGTACTATTGTGTTTAAAATGGGCAGCGAAATAATTTACTTTAAAAGGAGGAATCTCCTTTTGTGGATCACGATACAGCGTGTTATTTAATAAATCCCGCTTTGAAATTTGTAGAGAAGCAGTATTCATCGTATCGAAGCACTGAATATGACTGCCCAGCCAATAATTATTTCCGTAAAGAAAACCTGACTGAAATTCACCGCTAGAATCCAACACTTAAAAATAAAGATAGACAAACATTATTTACAAAAATTAGAAAAAAATATTAAATAGTATTTCTTATTAATTATTAGTTAATCATTCAATATTTCTAATAATTAAACTGATTTAAAAAAAAAAACAGTATTTTAGATTTCATTTCCTATTACTTATAAAAGATATTTCTTATACTAAAATATAACATCAGTTTAAAAAATAATGTCGATTTAATTTCAGTAAAGATTAATTTATAACATCAGATTAAAACGATTGAACGATTAGAAATTAAAAAATTTAAAACGTAAGACTAATTATTTTTCAATTATTTTTTAACTTTTTGGACTTTAAAATTCAAGTACTTTATTTTAAACATAATTATGATTGTAATTAAGAATTTTTCATACCTCTTAAACTCCAGAGTATTCGTTGATCGACAGCATCTCGAAAATTTAGTAATTCCTTTTCACATAATGTCGAATTCAGAAAACCCGAAGCTGCTGAAGCAACAGCATAAGCTGGCAAATAGTAATTATAACTATTGTTGTTGTCATTATTCGATTTATGGATTTGTGCGGAGACACAGAGTAAAATGGTGAAGTTTACGCAAGCATATAAAATAAACGTAAGTTGCGACATAATGAGATTTTAGTACATAATAGTCACTTTTATTTTCTTATTGCAAATGATGAACTTCGTTCTGTAAGTATTATAAAATCAATTTGGAGATACAGAAGAACAAAGCTGTTTTATTTATATAACAATTTTGTAAATTTTCATTCCCCCGATATGAGAAAAGGGTCCCGGTAAAAATTAATGAAAATGTATTAATGGAATAATAAAAAAACGAGAATCGAAAGATTTGTTCAAACTGATCGTTAACATTAATAAAAGAATTCACTTATGCGAACAGTTGCGCAAATCGTTAACACTGATAGATGAATTTCACTCGTACAAAACAGTTGCACAAAATTTAAAGTTTTAGAAAAGAACGTTCATCTCAGATTTTGCACGAGAATTCCGCACAAATGATCAGATTTAACGAAGGATTGAGATATATAAGACGCATTCGAAGAGCGCGCTATTACGTAAGCCGTAAGTGATTGTAGGAGTGTTGTAAGAGAATTGATCAATCACAGCCAAATATTTTCGTATTCGATTTGATTAATCAATTCCAATTCAGAATGATGGAAAAAGTAAAGTTTTAAATCGATATTATAATGATGATAGTTAACTGCTTACAATAATGTCAAAGTAAAATCATTTTGACTTTCTTTTGATACTTTGTGTGTCTTGGAAATGTTGGATGTCAATTGAGTATGACTATTAATAGTTGGTATTCTTTGGTGCATTTTGCATGTATGAAAATTAATAAAAACAGTAAATTTTTAGATTCGTTTACGAAAGAAATATATTTTAACTATACACGAGTCATCTTTTTGATAATATGTATTGACCGGATCTGTCACAATTATTCATCTATTAATATTCACGGTTATTTGGATCATCAAAATAGCAGTTACATACAATTGCAGACGTCAAGCAATACAAAAATATTGTTAAAACTTTCTTTAAAATGTTTGTAACAATATTAAAGAAAATTTTTTTTTTAATATTTCCCAATATTTTGTGCTGTATATATGAGTAGATCCATTTTTACATCTCACTTTTATCGATAAATGCGCGCATGTATTTCTAAGATTATTATAGTGTATATGTATAATTCTATGTAAATAGAATTACGTAGTGATGGTAAAATGTGTAACGTAAACTTTATGTTGAATGTATACATTTATCAATAAAAGTGGAAAAATTTATATGTCGCGCAATATAATAAATATAATAAATATAATAAACTTGAAAAATGATCACTATGTCTTGTTTGCAAATATCAATACGTCGCACGTAATTTCTCAATTGATATTTATATTTTGTTGATCTTTCTCCTACATAATATGATTAATTTTGTTAAATTTATTATTGTTTTTATTGTATTGACTTTTTATACACTGCATCAAAGCAATACGTGAAAGAGATGTGTGTTATTTTCAAATTCATAGAAAATATGAAAAAAATTCAATTGAGCTCATAAACATTTCTTTTATTAATTTTAAATTTGTATTCATACAAGCATTATTTTAAGATATTTTTTTCGGGTCATCTTTTTGACAAAGTAAAAAGATTTCTAAAATATACGAAATAATCTTTTTTAAATTTTCTTTTCGGCAAAGCAAAAAAAAATATCTATAAAGATATATATTTATTAGTTTTATCGAAAAAAAAAAAATTTTTAAAGAGAGACTTTCTTTGACATCCTTTTATAAATGTTTTTTTTTGTAAAGCAAAAGGTCAATTAAACGATTTGTTATTATTTACACACTTCTCCTTGAAAAATGACGCTCTTTCACTAGTTATTAATTACTATGAATACCAAATATTACCGAAGTTTCGGCTCAAAAGAGAAAGTTCGGAATGTGGAAGATCCGGGTTTGAATTACAGTCAAGGCAATATTTTTTGCAAAAATTATTCGCAAGTTTAAGATTTTTATTAACATCAGAATATTATTTAGTTAAAATTTTACATTAAAGAACTTCTTTCCAATGACTTTGACAGTGATAGTCATGAAAGTAAAGAAATCTATATAAAAATTAATAAAATAGTTATTTTACTTGTCTGTCCTCACTTTCAGGAAAAAGATATTTCATTAATATTTTATTTAAAATTATATAAAATTATATAAGAAATTGACATATTTTATGTATAATTATATAAAATATTAGGTATGGGAAAAAGTTCGTGGCGTTTTTCCCTTTAGATAGCATTAAAAAAAACGCCACGAACTTTTTCCCACACCTAATATTTTATATATAATTATATATAAAATATATCCATATATATAACATTTTTTTCCCGGTAATTAAATATAAAAATTATTGAAAACCAATATTTGGCGATTTTTAATAATTAATTATAATCTTGTTAACTATTGCAAAAATTACAAAATGATAGAGAATTTTTCTCAGTTTAGTTCGTGTTTAATTCTACCATACGAAATATTTGGTGGCCATTCTGGGACACTCTGTATATATACCTATTATATGTACATAATAACTGTTAGGTATTCTTATTATACGATCTTAATTTTTAGACTGCCGGAAGACTTTTGTGGCTTTTGCGTTTGAATTAAAATATCGATATTTTAAAAGTAGTGACCACCATTTTTAATATTTTAATATGGTATTTTAAATACTAAATGTATTAAACATATATGTGCCATATATAATAATTTTGCCGTAATTAAATACTAAAGACAATCGAAATAAAAAAAAAAAATAAAAATTATAAAACATAAAAAATATATATCGAAAAATTTATGAGAAATGAAATATAAAAAAGTAAAAAATTATAAAACAAGAAAAAAATAAAAAAAAATAAAGAAATTAAATAAAAAAGAAAATCAAAAAGGAGCTATAAACTTTCTACATCCACGTCGTTAGCTCTGGGTAATGCTAAAGGAAAGTTCTAAGTCTATACGTTTATATTCATTTGTCAATATAAGTCAATATTGCGCTTAGGACTCGAAATTTTATAAATCTATACTCAGAATTGGAAATCAGTGATATCAAAAACCCTCAAAATACACTATTTTTGAGAAACGTAAACATTTTTTTATATTTGATTGTATGTTACTTGCCGGAAAAGCCACTTTTGTGGCTCTGCATAAATCTCAAAATTTTGCGCCATGTATACTTATATAGAAAAATTTTTGAGAAAAAAAAAATCATTATTTTAATGAAAAAATGCCGGCAGTCTAAAGGTTAATAAATCATTTATTATTGTCTATATAGCTATCAATAATAATATAATATTATTAATACATGAAAACTCAATTTTTAAAGAATGGCTTAAATCTGAATCTTCCAGAACTTGTAGCACAAAAACTAGCTATAGAAAGAGGTTGGTCCCATAAAGACAATTGTTCAGAATGATTACATATTCAAAAGCCAATTCGACAGAAAACCAATTTCCATAAAATTGATACGGGATAATTTTCTTTTTTTACGAATAAAAATGTTTGAATATATTTGATTCATATAAATTCTTTCAAATTCTTTAGAAACTTTTTTTGACTGTTATTTTTTTATCGAATTTTTATAACAAAAAAATGTTACCCACTATATTTCGTTCAACAATACTTCAATCCTTTTATAGAAATTATATATCTTATCATTTTAGCTTGCATTTTACGTTACATGTATAATTATGTCCAGTATTAGTTAACAGAATCCATTAACACATATGCATACATCTTAATTCACTAAATAGTAAATGTAACATTTATGTATCATTTATGAAAAGAGATTAAGATATTGTTATGTGTTAGAAGAAAATATCGAGGTTCAGTATTCTTTGTTTTATTATGTCGATTTCAAATAAAAATCCTTTTAAAAAATCCTTTTTTTTCATGTCCGAACATTAAAATTACAATTAATATAAAAAATTTATTAATCATATTTATTTAATATATTTATTTAATATTTATTTAATATATTATATTATAATAATAAGATAAATAAATTATATTATAATAATAAGATATAACAACTTCATTATCAATATAAATTATTATGTTGATATTGAAATTATTATATTGATTGAAACATAATTTATAAATAAACTATACGCAAGAATCGTAAGATAGAAGAATTACCTCATATGAAAAGGGCGAATCAGAGTAAAACTTAGCTGAATAACCGTTTTTACATATTATCTGCAAGAAAATCTGAAAAATGGAGAAACCATTCAGAATAGTCCCATTAAATTAAAAAAAAAATTATTATATATGTATAATTAGGTAATCTATACATTTATGTAATTTATGTATATTCATATTATGCACAATACGCTAATTAGCATATTGCGAATTATAATGATTTATTCAAAAACTTTAATAGATTTATCTGCCGATAATATCCACTGATTCTTATTGGGGATTTTTAATTTATTATTAAATATATCAATCGTACATTTATTATTACTATACATTTATTCATTTATGTTAAAAATCTATTAAAATTAGTGAATGATACTTTTCTATAAGTATTGATATTTAAATTTGTATTAGAAGATTGCATTTAGAGATGTCTAAGAGATCTATAAGAGATTCCAAACAACACAAAATCTAAAATTGTGACACAAGATGTCTTTAAGTTGTCTTTTAGATGCAAAAAACATCTTATAATGTGATTTCAGATACTTTTTGTTGTCTCTTTAACATATTAAAATTTAAATTATATACATATACACACGTATATATATATATATATATATGTATATATGTAGTCTTAACAAATTTTAACACTGACGATATATTTATATAACGATATATTTATTAAAGAGATTTATTTAAATTTCATCTTTTATCAATTGACAAATTTTATCTCATAAGGCTATCTTTTGACTATTCATACTTAAAGGTATAGCTTGTAGTTCAGTTCTCATACAAAGGAATTCTCCACAGACGCACATTATACTTAACGATACGAGATTTAAACACCACCAGCTGAAAGATGTTGGATAAGTTCCATTGTAAGCCCAACAACAAATCAAATGAATGCAATGGGCTGTACATGCAAAGTCCATGCATAATTTTGTTCTTTGCACTAGCCACCATAATGCAAATGCTCCCACAAAAGCATTCAGAACAAACATAACAATAATTAATTGTCCTCCGAAGTCACGAACATGTATTTCTTTATACTGAAACACATAATCCAATGATTTTGTCCAATCCAACAACGATGCAACAATCCAAATCCAGAATCCAAGGCAAAGATACATGATAGACTGTACAGCAATTATCTGAGAAATTATGAGAAAGGGATCCCATGTTGTCTTGCGGAATTGTCCAGAAAGATTGTTCATTTTTTTTGTACTAGAAATGATACTTATTGTGTTTAAACCTTTTATGTTTGTTTAAGCCTTTTAAACAAATATATGCAAACTTTCATCATTCTTAACTTCTTCTAAAATTCAGTATCTGTAAAAGTAAAGTAACTAAATATGTTTTTAAGAAGGAATATAAATAATGGAAGGAATATAAATAAAATTTGAATATATTATATTAAAGGTTGATAGATATTTTTCGAGGCTAGAATATTTATCGTGTAATACTCACATTGTAATTGGAAAGTTAAAATACACAGAACTCAGTTTGAATAATTTGTTCAGATTTAATATGTTGGTGAAAGAAAATATAATTGTTCAGTTTAGCATAACCAGCTCCGAGTTGATGAAATTAGACTAATTGGACTCATTCGATGCATTTTGCACGAAATGAACAAATCTGGCAGAAATAAAACATCGTTCTAAACCATGATATTAATTGTTAAAAGTTGATGACAATGATGATTATCTTAGGTTAGGAAATCTGTCATAATCGCAAAATATTGCAATCAATGTTGCCAACTCGCTGTGAGTTTTCAGGAGCATTCTGAAATTCAAAAACACCGAAGATATACTAGGGAGTTTACAAAAATACGCAATAAAAAATGGAAGTTTTAAAAAATTGATGTGACTTTGACCTGATTTTGGCAATACTACCCAAGGTCGAATTGATAAAATCGGTGAATAGATCTTTTAAATTCCACAATTTCTAAAACATTTTTTTTATGAAACTTATATTTTTTTAAATATTCATATTATTGTATATGTAGATATATCACTTAGGTTTCATCATATAATTAAAAATAATAACTACTTGGGTTTTATTTTTTAAGTTGATACAGTTTTTTTAAAATTAAATTGTCACGTGTCAGTTTTATTTTATTCATTTATTACAACAAACATGACATTCTAAAATATATCTTATAAATTAACAATTAATATAATACTACTCATATACATATACATATCACTTAATGATTCTCCTTATAAAAACGCAATCCGCAATAACCGCAAGTATGATTACCTGGTTTATCCTATAAAAGAATAAAATAAGTTTTAATTCTTTTTTAGAAATAAAATTTTATTATAATCTGTGATATTTATGATATTTATTTTAATATTTAAATAATTATTACTAAATAACAAATAATGAAATACATATAATAAATATGTAAGATAATATGTATTCTACATATAGTTAGTGAAAGTATGAAATAGTAATTATAGAGTCCCACTATCACATTTTCTGATGAAGATATAAACTTGTATACACTTATATATATATATGTATATAAATTTTGTATACTTACATACATATAAGTGTATAAAATTACTATATTTTATATTTTTATTGTAACACACAATAATATGAATCTTACCAGATTTATATAAACTTTAGGATGTCCAAGAGGACCTCCACCACCATCACAAGCTACAATTCTATCTTTCTTAGAAGACGGTGATACTTCATCTATCAATTTAATTGCCCAATTTTTATTAACTTCTTTTGGTCTGTTTAAAAATCTTACTAATCGATAGTCGCCTTTCTCAAATGCCTGACAATGTAACAAACATGTAATTAAAGAAACAAACACATAGTATTCATTAAAGAAATTATAAAGGACAATATTAGAAATGGTTCTCTATACTTTTTGAAAATGAGCTTGTGGCAATTAAAATTATTCGATTTATTATATTTGTGTAATATCAATAAATCTTGAACATACAATAACATTTACAATTTAATCACAAATCAAATAATCAAACCTCATAGGTTATGACACTACTATCTACTATCAATTTTTGATAGAAGTCAATAGAAATATAATAAAATTCACTGATATATGATATATATATATATATATATATATCTAATAATCTAATAATTAATAAGTATAATAAATATATCTTTATAAATCCGGATATGATGTATGATGTATTATTGATCTACATGAATTTTGTTACTTGAATATATAAAGTAATATCTTGTAAATAAAATTTTTTGTGATTGAATCAAGGACATCTCACCTGACCAGTATGAGTAACTTGATCAACTTCATCAGTGGTTACATATGTGCGTTTTGTAATAGCATCTACCATGAATACATTTCGTTTATACAACTGATTAAAAGGCATAAATAATTCATTGATCTTTTTTGTAGCCATATTTGATTTATCAATTATCAATTATCAGTGATATTGTATACTATTTATCAAAAGAGGTTATAATCGTAACCTCGAAATCTTTTGCAAAACAGGGAATCCAAACTGAATAAAACTTCTCAACATATGATAGATGGCGTTATGATATTAATCTAGTTAAAATCACTTGTAAGGAGAACTGGGGAACTTTCCAACAAGGGCTGTGTTCCAAAATTCACTGTCAGCACTGAAAATTTATAGTTTATGTCACGTATACTGTACATTTTTAGCACTGGCAATCAATTTTGGAACACAGCCAAGAGAAACGTTGGAGAACAGGGTTTCCAACGTACCAAGATAATACGGTAGGGCTTTGATCATGGTATTTCATTTTCAAGAATGCACAATCTTGAACATGACAGCTGCTCTTTGACCAATCAAAATGTTGCTCCAAATTGTTTCTTATATCATGGAAGATGGAAATAACACGCTATACATCAGGGTTTCGTTTTGAAACGTTTTTGGAGACTCGTCGTTCTCTATTTGACTCGTAAATGTGAGTCCCTCGGATACGGAAGAACGAAGATTTTCTCGCAGATCAAGCTTCCCCTCTCCGGGACGAGGGGAGGCAAACAATCTCTGAACGAGCGAGTTTTAGGTTATAAGGGCCAGCATTCGCCAATGTAAACAGCGACGAGGGAGGGCGATTACGCTGGTATCCTCGAATCTGTCTGGAAATCGAGCCTTATGTATTGGAATAGGACAGTAACCGGCGCTGCACGGGAAGAAATGCCTTTGAGCTCGATTAGCCGTGCCACAAATGCTTCCACCGCAACGGTGGAGGGCGGAAATCCTGGCACAAGCACGCAGATTACATCGACCTGCTGCACTCCGCCACCATCCTATCATAATATTAATTTACCCCTCGGTCATCCCTCTACGTTGACCAACGAACGTGGTGCGCCACCCTCGTACGAGGAAGCAATAGATCCTAATGGTACGTTATCCTAGACTTTTGTAGTATATGCACCTTCATGGCTATGTTCGGAAATGTCACTTGAGTGTCTCTTCCTATAGATTTAATATACCTTGTTGTTCATTCAATGTTGATAAACAAAGATGACATTATGGGATACTCAGGTGACATTTTCAAATGCAGTCCACGTATTTATAAATCAAATACGTCTATTTCTCTATATTTTTTTCCAGCACCACCGCCATCTTATGATTCTTTATTTGGTCGTATGAGAGAAGCTCGTAAAATATCCAAAGGCATATTTGATTTTTTAAAAAATATTGTTGTTCTGCTCTTAGGCACAAGTAAGTCGATATTAAGTATTGATGATAGATGAAAGGATGAAAATAAAATACTTCAGGAAAACCTTAATAACTGTATACAAAATGTAAAATCGTTATTTTCCAGTCGGATGTACCATCATTCTTGGAGTAACGATAGTTGTACCAATTTGTATGATGGTGATCGGTGGACTGTATCTTTACGACTGTCCACAGGGTGAATACATTCCCGTATATTTATTAGTAGGCGGTGGATTTGGAGTATTTAAGCAATTATTAACTTTGTCGGCTAGAGTACGGCAACGTCAAGAAGAAAGAGATGAGGAAAGGATTAGACAATCGCCTACACAGACTTTGATCAATTGTTTTATGCTGGGATGGTTCATTATTGGTAATCATATTGTTGATTTTTAAACCCTTCACTGACAGTATTAAATTTTTAATTATAGGATACGTTTCAGTATATTTCTCTCTCTCTCTCTCTCTATATATATATATATATATTTGTTCAAATTGTTTGCACTTCAATTTATCTCAAAATTATTTAAAACACTTAAAAATTTTTTTAGTAAAAACACCTGGAAAATCTAGGAACTCTCAGAAAATTGTTTCAGTAAAAATTTCAGTGAAACTGTTATTTGTTATGTAATTTTTGGTTTTTTTTTTTGTTAATTAATTGTATTGGGTATTTTCAAGAACAATTTTATAAATTTATTAATTAATTAATTATTTTTATTAATTTATTTATTAATTAATACAGGTTCTATGTGGGTATACAAGGAATATGAGCCAAATTATGATCCAGCATTAGGGAAGTATTGCAATAAGACACTATATTTGTTTGCCTTCTGGCTAATTACGTCGGTCTACATATGCATGGGTATCATAACGGCCGGCCTGTGTAGTATTTCCGTAGCTAGTATTGCGTTTCAGAGACCGCCATCGGATTTGATGTGAGATAACGTTGTTTAGTCGCTTTGTGACGTCTCCGAAATGACGCTCATCTACGATCTATATTTGACATAATCAGAATGATATTTATCGAACGAAAGAACTCTTATACTCTACACGCTATGGATGATAAGTGTGCGCAATTTTGCATTGTATGCGATTTTTCTGTATCGAGGTACCATCGACATCGTCCTGCGTTCCTCCTTCTCGCTAATCGATAAAATACAAACGGCTCATTCTTATATTAACGATGATCGGAAGTTAAAATATCGAATTTGTATATAGATGTGCTGTATAAGCGGAAAAAAATCTCTTTTAGGAGCAAAGAGAGTCAAGAGCTGGCACTATTGCTCGCTGAAATGAGTCGCTTCGCGCGACAAAGTGCAAATTTCGTCCACGTTTACGTACCTGAGATGCTTAAACGACTTCGAAGAAAATCGTTGGCACGTTAAACGCACACACTAGGCGCACCGACGCGCGATCCAAGTTCAAGTAAGATCGTATAAATGACTTCTCACGTTGCACAAACTAGTGCAATAGCTTATTGAATAATTCGACTGTTGTGACGATATCCCTGATGCCGTAAGAATGCGGTGAAACATACATCGAAGTCGGTTATCTCTCTTGAAAGTCTCTCGATAAAGCCGGGACTAGAGGCGAAAGGAAAACAGAATCGCTTCGACCAGATCAAGGGCTGTGTGTACGTCGCGTTATTCGCGAATTTTTTTATCTTGTGCCAAGTGGACGCGAAGTCGCAGACCAAAGTATTTTGCTATCACAATGTTGCTAGCGCCAGTGCGCCACAGATTTTACAAATTCGTTTGTAAACTCGCTCAGAACTCGTACCGAGAACGAGCTGAATACGAATGCGCGACTCGCACTATGCTTAGTACAGTTGATGACGCTTTGATACGACGGTCTAATATAATTTTACGATAAATGTTAGGCATTGCATTGTTTTCTCGATAACACTTTATCTGTGTTAAGCACTTTATGACCTTTACGGACTTGACTATAATATAGTACACACTCATGACTTGTAACTTACCTCTTTAAAAGACTGCGATCTCTTACGTGACAACTTTATTATGTATTTATTCGCCCTGTCCTCCGTCCTTTTATGTCTCGATAGATCTCTATAGAATCTTCATGTTTCTTGACGTAATTCGTTTTTTTTACGAATTCGAGGGTTGTCACAGATTTGGAAAACCGGAAAAAGTTGTGGAAATTTAAATTGATCATGGAAAACTTAGGAGTCAGAAAAAATAGAAAAAATATAAAAGAGTCTGGAATTTTTCGAGCTTTCTATTAAAATACTTTCATTCCAAACAATTGTTATAATTTTTTAAATAATATTATCTAACAATTGTGATCAAATACTGATTTTCTTAATCAGTATTTTACTGATTATACTACTGAAACTGTATACTAGATCATGTATCGGTCATTATATCAAAGGAAATATAATTCCTTTAAATATAAAAATTAGACATTTCTAACAAGTCAAGTTTAATTTTTGTTTTAATTTCTATATAGTTTAATATAAATTCACTTTAATTAAACTTTTTTTATAATTAAGATACATTTTCTATTAAATATATTCGATCTGAAAAACCGGAAAAGTCAGAAAATTTTAAAATTCATTTTCTGTGACAACCCTAAATAAGTCGCGCGAAGCAATCAATTAGAAAAATACATGCGTTTTTCTTTGCGTGTTTATTTTAAAAACTAAAATTGATAGTATTTACCAGTATTGTGGGGACTTGCTACTCTCTAAAAATCAGCATGCTCTGCCAAGTCGTGTAATACGACGTCATTAAATTTGTGATTCGATTAAATGATTATATTATCAAGTATATTATCGAATAATATATTGTATATAACTCAATACTATTGTTTCTCCCACTTTCGTATAACTTTATCAACTTTTCCTGACTGAAGTTAGTCTTCCTTTTTCAACTCTTACGTTTTGTAAATGTAATTATTCTCAGCATAAAACTATTTATAAGTTAGACATAGATATGCAAAAGTAGTTCTAAAAGTAGTTCTCGGCTTGACACAGAAATAATGTCAATATCAACTATAATTTTAGAGTTTGATCCTGCTGTTAAAATTTCAGATAGATATGTTCATTAGTTTCTTTGTTTCATGTAAAGTAATTAACTTTTGATTCCATTAAGACAATGCACTTGTTCACATGTCTTCAATTGCAGTCGTAAAATTCCATGAATTTATTCCGCAGGTACATGTACTATATTTTACCAAATCTGATCTTGTGGAAATTTATGAAATTTTTGATTGAAAAAATGTGAGGGTGAATTAATGTTAATAATGGAACCAAAAGTTGGTTGCTTTATACGACCGAAACAAAGAAATGAAACGAAATAAACTAATGAACTGACATTTTAACAGTCGCCCTATGCAGGATCAAACTTTTCTAAAAATTATAGCAATTTAATATTTCATCGTTAATGGCATCGTTTTATGTCAGGTCGAGAACTTTATCTTATAAAGTAGTAAATACAGAGAATAATCGTGCCCATATAATTGTGACGCGCTCATGAACGTGCTTGTATTTCGATTATACATTTCGATAATAACCGAGCTTGCGCTTTCAATTTCGCGTTTAATATATTAAAAAAAATATGTATATAATTAATTGGCAAATAATTGCCAATTAATTGCAAATATATACACTCGCACGCGCACATATATGTGTATCACTAATACAATCTTGAATAGATATAAAGATAATAAGTGAGTTAAAGAAACGAATTTAATCGTTAACTTTATCGTTATTTTAATCACTTATTTATATTTATTCGATAGATTGCATTATTTAATAAAGTAAATTTAGAATGCGCTCTTTATAATAAGATTAATGTTTAAAAATAATGTTTAATAAAAATTTTTAATAAAATTTATAAATTACAATTTAAATTCTTAAAGATAAGCATTTATTAAAAAACAACAATATTAACATAAGGAATTATAGATTTATTAAATAAGTTTAATATAAAGAAAACTAATACAGACTAACTTAAAGTTTCAAGTTGTATTTATGTAATATTGATTGTTACAATCAATATTAAATAAAAATGATTAAATAATGTAGTTTTTATATTTAATCTTATTTAGCGTTACAAAAAAGTAATGAATCGTTTCTTTTTAAATAACGATAAAACTATAATGCGTTATTTTTTAAAATTAGTAATAAAAACATACTCGTTTAATTTTGTTTTACACTATCTATGCGGAAGAAAATTAGCATATTGTGTATAACAAGGAGAATATGTAATACGCTCACAAATTGATTAATCAACTGCTTGGAGCAGTTCATATATTTCATCACAATTAAAGATTGTCGCCCTGAGACGATGTCATTTCTTGATAATGTTCTTCGCGATAATCTTCTTCCAGATAATCGGAGACCTCTTCGATTTTTGACCAAACATCATCTTCGTCTTTGTTGACCGTGGATGGAATTGACATCTATGCGAACATGATATCTTGTCAGAACGAAACGTTTCGGGATGTATTAGATTTTATAATCCTATCGGATACCGGTGATATATCATGTCAGGGTAACGAGAAGTGACACAAACATGATTTGAGAAGAAAGACTATCCTCTGCCCGGATATCGTAATTCTATTAATGATTACGGAAGTCCATAGTCTAGCGACGCGCTGGAAATAACTATCGGATATTCGCTAGTCTCGTTAATATAAAGCGATCGATTAAAATTCATTTTACCGGAAGAATCATTTCCGCTTCCGATGCAGACAATGTATTAAGAAAATCCTACCCTCTTTAGGAAAAAGTGATTGGATATATAGATCGCGAACAATTCCGCTTTCCAATATTAATTCGTTTTCGTAGTTATCTAGCTCCGAAATGAAACAAATATAACTATGCGTTGATGCTGTAAAACTTTTACATAAAATCCTTGTATTAACCGATTTATCAATTTCCTATCGATTATTCAGGAGATCGATATTAGCATCACCCACGTATCGATAGACGTATTAAAACAGATCGCATGAAGGACAATTACGATGTAATATTTGAATTATCAAATATACGTGATTATGGTTTTAATTACTTCCTCTCGTAGGGCTGTTTCCGGTGGCAATAACTCCGGGTTATAAGGAGTAATACAACGCGCGCGCCATATCGGTAGAAAACCCATTTTCGGGGATGATTCTTTCAACGTTGACCTTTTGTCGTCATTATCGGTCGCCTACATAATATAATTTCTTATAATATATATATATATTTTATATACATAATGTAATACAATCTATAATATAATATACTTCAATTATAATATACATATACTATAATGTATATTATTTAAAACATATTAATATTATATATATGTTTTATTAATTTTTGTTTTTTTATTAAATATATACATATGTAATTATATTTATATGTATTATATATTTTATATATATTAAGATATTTTAAATAAGGAATATTTAAACTCGGATAAAAAACGACATAAAAACTTCATTAAGAGAATTTTACTTCCACCATGATTTCATCCGTGTTTATCAAAGTTGAGTCATCAAACATGGGATCTTTCACATGTATATAATGACCATGCTGCATGCACACATTTTCAAAAGTGAAGCAACCACGTCCGTACGGCTGTATCGTGCATAATATCTCTATTAATTAAATATATATTTCTTCGGTCTTGATTAATGCTGCTCAAGATTTATAATTCTAAACATTGGCTTGATGTATATTTTTACTTATTGCCTTTTTTTTTCTTGATAAAGATAAGCGCCGACATACGTCAAGTTTATGCTTAGAATTACAAATCTTGGATCATTGATCTAGGCTTTTATAAATGAGATGCTCTTATTCTACTTGGGACTGTGATCTGAAGGTATGTGTATAATCAACGCGCCGTGATTACTTTTCTGTTTTCATTCCGTACCAAATTCAGCTTCCAAAAACCATGAAAATGACAACATGCATGAATGAGTTGTCCGGGTCCTTGCATGCGGTCTTCCATCCATGTCCCCATAAATTTCGTCTCTGTGTCAGCGTATAAATATGTTCCTATGCCATGACGAAGATCATCTTTCCACGAGCCCTCATAAATGTCATTGTTCATATAATAATAACTGCCAAAACCGTGCTTCACGTCGCATATCCATTCCCCTAAGCAGATTAATATTTAACACATCATCGAATTTTATCTGTAACGAATAATTATTGCCAATCAAAGTCAAGTGTCATCGAGATTGATCTTAGCGAAGATCTTGAGTTGTCGCAACTTGTCACTCGTATTTACCTCTTTCGAAAATTCCTGGCACACTCTTAGCATCTCTAAGATTTCTGACGTGCGACATAAAAATAATAGTATGAATATATATATGGACGTGTCGACACGTGTTTACTGTGTGACTTCCTCAAGTCTGATTCGGATCCTATTTTTGTACATTCTTCCATACCTTCGTATCGCGTTCCATCAGGGTACCAAAAGATCCCTTGCCCGTATTTCTGTCCGTCTCTCCAATCGCCGTTATATCGGGCACCGTTTTTAAATACGTAGATTCCTTTGCCATGCCTAAATCCATTACGATATTGACCAACATACATGTCACCATTTGATAGCAAAGTCTTTCCGTTTCCATGCCTCTCACCATTCTCATTTCTTTCGCCCTCGTAGACCTGCGATCATTCGCCAAGAGATGTCTCGTATAAATGAACAACGTTTTAACATAGCGAATAAATTAGTGTGCAGTTATTACAAAACGCTTAACATAATTTCTTGCTAGTTATACAATTCTTAAAAAAAAAAGACCAATATAACAATCATATTTAATTGCTCATGTACCCCCAATGAATCAACCTCTGGTTTTTCATGTTCATTCGGATTCGGTCTTGTTAATGATTTTTCCATTCTTCATCATATTTTGTCGATCGTTTCATGTAGCCTAATTCATCAATCTAAATTTCGATTGTTTAGATACCAATCGATTTTTA
>Ga0157363_1000788_pt1 | contig 25058 bp, 25 predicted proteins | sample AttsexASBM1_FD_111477 | JGI IMG/M metagenome (GOLD analysis project Ga0157363, IMG submission 111477) | Fungus gardens microbial communities from leaf cutter ant in Ribeirão Preto, State of São Paulo, Brazil - Atta sexdens ASBM1 | ecosystem: Host-associated > Fungi > Mycelium > Unclassified ... | reverse complement strand
TACTCTATCTAACCACTATATATACTAGAAGTCCTAGTCCGTACTATAATATTATATAACCGACCCTAAAGTCCATGCTCTGTCCTCATGTCCTCTTACTTATCCACATGTGTTTTTCATAAGGCCACCATGCTTCCTACATGTGCCTTGATGTCATACCTTTAATCTCCGCTGTACATGTGCACACCATATGTATACCATGAGGAACCCATGTCCCTTGACGTCATCCCTAACCCTAACTCTTTATCTAGACTCTTCCCGATCCTTCTAGACCCTAAGTCCTTCCAGACTGCTCTAGACTCTGTCACATAACTTCCAGGTCATGTGCCTATCTCCTATCTCTCTTCTGTTGTAGACTAATAATTAACTACTGTCCTATTTCTGTCCACTAACCCTAACCCTAAAGTTTGTCTGTACTCTCGTCTTATAACACTAAGTTGTAACACTTGTTATGACTTAAGCTCTGTGTTAAGCAAAAGATACCCTTGTATTGAGTAACACAAGAGAACTCGATAGAGTTCCTAAGTACAAGATGTCTACCTTATATACAAACTACTGATGGTCCATACTACACTCCTTTAGCCCTACTCTAATAATCATGTGTTCATCTTGAAGTCGACATGTATTAACCATACCATATGACATCATTGTTTCTAGAATCTTCTATATTGTTCTCTTATGTGACAGTGACCACTGTGTCATGCCTATGTGACATGTGACATCACATTTTGTCTTCTTTGCCTATGTCCAAATAAAGAAAAAGAAATTCAAAATAAAATAAAGGACAATAAAAGAAAAGAAAAATAAAATAAAACCAAGTACATCATTCACAACTCTGACAAGGCTAGTATTAGAGGTATATAGACCATTTTCTATAGTATATAAAATAGACTATTATGTAGTAGAAACTCTATCAAGTTCTGTTGTGTTACTCAATACAAGTAGTATTTTCTATTCTAACACTAGGACTTAAGTCATAATACTGTACTTTTCTCAGTCTGATAATCAAAATTTACTGTATATAAGATAAGAATGATACAAGAAAAACTTTCAGCATAATGCACTTTGATTGTATCAAGTTACTATAATCAGCTCATGTAGGCTTGGTATTCATATGTATCACATTATCCAACATGTTGTAGGTGTTATTGAATATTCTTGCCTAATATGGAGTATATTAAATAGCATGTCATGACGTCAACTGGGCTTCTCCAACATGCTGTCAATGCTCATAAAGTGACTTCATCTACTATTGGTCTACTTTTGGTATGGTACAAGCATCTCAAATCCACACCCTGCTTTCATGATTAGCAGCTGGATTTTAATTGATCAGATGAAAGATTGCGATTGCGTCTTTATCATCGGAGAGGTGGTTTCAGGTGATTTGTGCTCGGCTACGTGCGTAATATGAAAAAATTCATTCAGAGATTGTCGTATGAGGTTCTCCGCCACTTGCTTTCAGGCGCTTGTATGTCGGGCTGGAGCTAATATCCGCCGCTCGGGTGGCTGATTCAATCAGCAGGTTCAGTACTTAACCATAAACAAACACGGCCACCATTGAGTCTCCTGCATTGAGTCTCCTGCATGTCGCAGTTCCACTCATTACCCTCTTCTTACACTCGCCATACTAGAAACGATAGCTTCGAAATGGATATGGAGGAGGGTGACTTTGCCAGCGAAACTGAGTCAGTAACATCGGCAGCTGTCTTCAGCGAACATGGTCAAACAGGCACAACGACAGTAACTTCGGTCGACGATGACGGTGTTTCTACACGGACCCCTTCGCCCGAACCTGATCCTATCATGCACATGGACGAACAACTGCGAGCTGCCTTGTACAAGGAGGAGTTTGGCCGCAATCTGAACAATTATTCAGATGTTTATAAATTACCAGTAGACGAAGAAGAACTCGACCGCCTGGGTATGTTTATTCTCGCTAATTGGGTGTTCAGAATTGAATATTTTGCTTGGAATTTCCAGAACGACAATACGACATGTTAAATTGCCTCCTTGGCCACAAATATGCCCGCCCAATGTTTGAGATCCTTTCTAACGGCGGCTCAGAGAAGGCAATAGTGGATCTTGGGTCAGGATCCGGAAATTGGTCTGTGTATCTTTTCCATCTCTACTGGAGCCTAGTTTTGATTTAGCCGAAGGATAATCGATGCAGCTCGAGATTTCCCTTACTGCTCCGCAGTTGCCATCGACCTGGCCCCGATGAGAGTTATGTATGACATGATTGGCACGCGATCTGATTACATTGAACCATCGATTCGAATGCCCGCTAATCTCAGGTTGATCTATACCCATAATTTTGAAGGACTTTCCAGATCTGACCTCCTTTGATAGGTCAGAAGTGGATGACATAAATCTTGGACTGGAGCATTTTTACGGAGATTTTGATGTTGTTCATGCTCGTCTTATTGCAACAGGGGTAGGGAACCTTATATGTCCAACGCAATTCTGACCGGCTCTTCTGCATAGGTTAAAGATTATTTCAGATTGATAGATGAAATTTCTGATGTCCTTCGGCCAGGTGGTTTAATTGACCTGACTGAAGTTGGCTATCTCGCCTATGATAAACACCATCGACCCATAGAAATTGATATTATACCCAACCCTAGAGAAAGGAACTGGAAGCCACCCTATTGGGCACACTGGCTCAAAGCAGTCGCCATCATCACTGCTGTCGGAGGAGGAGAACCTAGTGCGTCTAGGAACCTTAAAGACTGGCTTCATGTCCATCGCGCCTATGAAGACGTTGTCCACAACGAATTCTGGCTTCCGATAATTCCTGGACACTACGATCGTCCTCCTGCCGAGGTAGAATTCCTCAAACGTCACCGCAATACCTTGGAATATGATGTTATAGTAAGTTGTTGGTTCTTTGACAAGTAACAGTGAGTTCTGATGCGATCCAGACTTTCCTAAGGGCCGGGAGGCCAATGCTTCTCAAGCACGGATACAATGAAGAATATATTTTCACCATTGAGCACCTCATTTTGATAGAAATGCGGGAAGCAAAGGAACCTCAGTATTCGCGCCTTGAGCGCGTCTATGCCAGGAAGGTTCGAGAACTTCCGGCACTATCTTTTGACAGGTTCTCATGAACTAACAACTTTCGACTTCGCCTTCGTCGCGATCACTGGCAATGTGTCTACTCTCTTTCAAATATGATTAACATTGACATTATTAAAACCCATCCGACTGTTGGAGTTTTATGGATTGTTGGCATATAGTCCTTGGAAATGGCAGTAATTCATTCACCTATACGCAACCAAAATACAACCAAAATACCTCCTCTTATCCACACTCTTACTACCGGTCATTTTCCCATTACTTCCGGGGTAAGGATAAAATGTATTGTGTTTTGACTCGGAATTTAGTGCAGTTATCTGTTGTGTACTGTATCTAATGTTATTTTGTTTCCGTAATTAGCCAGAGTCAATGTTAAACATTGAGGAAGCCCACTCGGCGTTCACATGGTGGAGTGAGCGGGTAACTAATTATATTACCTACTCAGGACCCACGTGATGCTTTCGTTTGTAGAAATCAACTTGTATAGATTAATACTACACAATATACACACAGTCTGGGCTCCACCCTCCACACTCTCAACTTTGTAGCCCATCCTCGGACTCCCGAGTCCGCACTCGCTTCCAAACAAACACAATGATATAATACAACTTTTGCGTAATAAAGATACCATTAGACAAATAACCGTCAGGAATAAATCTGTCCTAGCTGTAGGTCATGACCAATAATTCTATCATAGGCGAATGGGAGGACTTACACTTACGAATGGGAGGACTTACACTTACAAGGACCTAAGGTTGGAAATGAAATGTCCCAATAAGTGTTTGTATGAATAGTACCATAGCGTTCAATCACGTGCTTGACGACAGTGCATCAGTCGTCACAAAAACGCATCTTTAACATCTCTCGGACGCTGGGATAGACTGAGACCCATATTTTGTAGCCTTTTTCGCTCGCCCTCCGAGACATGTTAAAGGCCCTCATATATGCTTATGTTCTTGGAGGAATCACATTTATCCCACTTGTTGTTCTCACTGTCCTCTTCATCACCGTCTACACTTCTGCACCCGTTGGAGCGGATGAAATAAACGAAGGAACACGCAGAAGACCTGGGGCTGAGTCAACCCCAGAAGATGTTGCTGACTCTGAGGAGCCGAGTACTTTCGAGACAAATGACTTTCCCCGCACGAAAAAGGGATGGTTAACTATGCGCCACACATTCCAGGAAATTGCTGGAGATGGTGGATATGTAAATCTCGTTCGCTCTTTTCTAGACTCCCGATCAAAGGACCCGAAGAAATCGCGTCCAAAGGATATGTGGTATGTTGTCTTGAAGGGCAAAATATTATACCTTTACGAGGATGAGGAAATGATGGAATGTGGGGTTGTGGTAGAGCTCGGAAGCCATGATGTCGTAATTTATCCCGAAGGCCAAATGGATGGAGAGATGTTCGCCAAACGGAACGCCATCTGTTTGAAGCCTAAAAACACATCTTTAGAGAAGACTGCACCGACTGTCGCGAAGGAAATGAAACCAGGAGTGGAAGAGGGTGTTGATGCTGCATTGGATATCAGCGGGAAGCAGGGAGAGAAGGTGGAGGCAAGAATGATTGAGGCTGAACAATACAGAGCAGCGACCATAGAAAAGGAACCTGCACCTTGGTTCATTTTTGTCAGGTCGACTGTCGAGATGGAGGATTGGTATCTTGCTTTCATTCATGCATCTGATTATCCAGCTCAGACACCCACCCTCTCACCATTGCAAGCCATATTCCGACCGACCGACATGAATCACCTTGTTTCAACTTTGGACGAACAACCAGACGTCGTTCCTATGCGTTGGTTTAATGCTTTGATTGGCCGCATTTTCTTTAGCTATTACCGAACCCAGACGTTGGAAGCCTACATCATCGGCCGTCTCGTGAAGAAGCTTTCCAAAGTCAAAAGGCCATCGTTCCTGACACATATCACCGTCACTGAAGTTTCAGTTGGTAACAAGCCGCCTATGTTGAGTAAGCCTATGTTAAAGGAACTTACCAAAGAGGGCGACGCATCATTGGAAATACACTTGCAATACAAAGGTGAAATTCGAGTGACTATTGAGGCAACTGCTATTATTCATCTTGGACAATTCAAATCATATACCGTTAAACTCGTCCTCGCGGTTGTTCTCAAGGAGTTGGAGGGAAATTTGTTGGTCAAAGTGAAGCGACCACCCAGTAGCCGAATTTGGTATGCTTTCACTCAAACACCGCGGATGGTTCTCGAGGTGGAGCCAATTGTGAGCGACCGTCAAATCAAATGGGGCATGATTCTAGGCACTATTGAATCAAAGCTCAGAGAAATTGTGGGTAGTTAATGCCTTGTTTCATCCTTCTTCTTATGATGCGTCATGATAGATTCAAGAGTCTGTTGTCATGCCAAACATGGATGATATTGCATTCTTCGATAGCCATCCTTACGAACACCGTGGAGGTATTTGGTCGGATGCCTCACGAACTGAGACAACGAGAACCAGCTCACATGTTCCTACATCTCAAGACACACAATCAACTATCATACCTTCTAAACTCCCATCCGAGAGTGCCACACTATCCTCAGATCGTCCTGTAGGCAGTCTAGAGCCGAAGAATAGTGACTCTCATCCGACACCAGTTGTTCATGAAGGGAATATCCAGGCGTCAGAGCAAGATTATTGTAAGTAGCTTACTGTCTCCTGCTTGAACCTTCTCCTGACTCCCTTGCAAACGAACCTAGCGGACAAGTGCCCTTCTGAAGAAAAGCGGGGTCGCTCGCCAAGTATTTACTCTGTGGTATATCCCTCCACCGACATCCCTCCGGAAATTTACGAGCCTGTCCAAGGTGTATTAAGCGATTTAGTACTCGAGCCTCCCTCATCGCGTTCCCGTACGCCTTCGATACATTCAATCAAAAGTCACAGGAGCAGCAGATCTACAGACACAACGGCCGAACCTGTGATCCCATCGCGTAAATTGTCAGAAGCATCATCCTGTGAACCTCCCGCAAGCCCGTCTCCACCATCTTTTTTTTCTACACTCAAGTCCAAGGCCGGAGATAAACAAACTTTGAGCAACACTGCTCGAGAGACCATGCGCAAATGGGGTGTTAATTGGACTTATCTAAAGAAAGAACCTGGCTCGGAAGAAATTGCGTCAAAGATGCGAAGCAAAATGGATGGCGACAACAACAAGCGGGCCAACTATGTGGAGGTCCATGCTGCAGTAATAGAACGTCAAGAACGTGAACGTAGCTCCGCAGTGGAAGAAGAGGGGGACATGGGACATGCTTCCTCGCTGGAGGATGTCACAAAACATGACCACGAGAGTGAAACTCAATTAAACCCACCCGGCAAACAACAAGCAAGGAAACATTCCCTCACTTCTACCCCTGCCGCGTCCAATAAATCATTGCTATCTGTGCCACGAGTTGACACGGACACGGATGCCACAGATATCTCTGAAGATGTGGCTCGCCCGGTTCCTATTCAGGCACAACCTCAGGCAAAGGTGATGATGATACCTGGAATCCATGCTAGTCACCGAGGCGAAGTGATGTCCATGGGCAATGTCGCTTCCCAGCCTAGTGTTTTGTCGGGGTCTTTGAAATCAAAGAACCCGACTATACAGAGTATGTATCAATTGTGGAATCGTCCTGCCGGTATGGATCAGAACCTTCATGTATCAGGGAAAGCGACTGGATCAGAGGCGGATATTCCATTGTCACTGTCGCCTTCACAGACGTCTAAGCTCATGCAACGGACTCCACCTCCCTTACCACCACGTAAGTTTCCTGGGACATCATCTCTACTGAACGAAACAGAGATACCGGAGTCCATTGGGACTACCAAGGCGGAAGGAGAATTAGTTTCGTTTTCGGATGATACAACAGTGCATGCTACGACACTAACGACATCGAGCATAGATGCGCCACCTCCCCTCCCACCTCGCCGCCTCTCGTCAACTGCTTGATCATTGTATATTGTTTTTACGCATATGTAATTCTACTAGCATGCACCCTAAGATCTGAGTTCCCACGCATCGTCCCTGATATTTTACACACTCTATGCCGTTGCCGCTGCCACCCTTCCCCTCCAAGTCTCCTAAGATCCTGTTTTCCATCGCCACCTCCCTGAAGACTTCCCAATCTTCCTCCCATGATAAGCACCAAATATCGCGCAAGTTAACCCGAATTTTCGGCGAAACCCCTGACGACGGTGGCATGTTTTCCCAAAAGGAGTCCATGTTTGCCCTCGATAAAACTCACGCCCACTCCGGTGTCATCTCACGGTTTCAGTCGCCCGATGTCCAGTCTACAGCGTATTCGGGGGTTGGACTCTTTGATCAGACACTGGACGCCCATAATGACAAGTCCCAGGCATCAGATGAAGATGTCGAGGAAACACCGTCTCCCATCACCTTCGCGCCAAATCCAGCTGCCAGCGGTAGCCAATGGTCCACTGACGAGGCCATGACCCATGGACAACGGGTTGAGGAAGAAAGGCAGTGCAAGTCTTTTCCAAGGTCCCAGATTCCAACTGATTTTGGAGTTGGTTCCGTTCTGCCTCCCATCCAGACAGCTATGCTCGCCAAAGGTATGTCTCCCTCGCGCAAAGAATGGCTGCGCCGTAGACGCAGCAGTTCTGCGGGTGATTTGCCAGCTTGGTCAGATGATTTGGACAGGATGAAAGAGGAACTCAACGACAAGGAAAAAGCTATCAATGTCCGCAGAGCACAGAAAATGGAAAAGGCATGTTGACACCCGCGCTTCGATTGCAGAGTCTTTTTTTCATGACCGCACTTTTTTAGTTGTTCGGCATCCCTCCACCGCAGACCTTGTATCATACTCGTCACTCGCCTTCACCTTCGGTCCTGCCCAGAACCCATCTGAAGAGGTCCAAGCCTCTTCCTCAACCATCGTCATTCATGCCTCCTAGCCAGCCTTCGTCTCCCATCTATCAACAGCGAAATACCGGTCGCTCATCCTACAACAAGGGACTTGAGAAGGCTAATCGGCCCGACACGGCGGAGTCTAGCGCAAAGCTTCTCCCAGACAATGCAGACTGTTACAGCTATGATGAATCTTTTGTTCTCCAAAGCTCACTTGTGTATAGTCACTATCAACACTCCCTTAAATCTCTTGGCGATATTCTTGATCGCGTGGGTTCTCTCCTTGGATTATAACCTCTCTACAATCTGATCTATGGTTTCATCTAATCATAGGATGACAGAGAATCCCTTGCGGAACTCCACCAATACCTCAACGATTTTGATGGAACTAATCCTGCCAATCCTTTATTGTCACCTGTCTGCAAAACATCCATGATGGGAGACCAGCGACTTTCAAATGCTTCTTCTATTAGATCACAGCGCAGACGCTCTCTTCCTGCCCGCACTTCTATGCTCTCTATCGCCTCCGAATGTAGCATCACTACGCCCAAACCGGACTTATCAGACTTTCAAGTTCGCCGTCGTCGTGCTGCAAAGTTGACCCAATTCTTTGGTGTTGATTACCGGGAGCTCTTTAATGACGTTGTCGAGAGCCTCGAGGCCGGCTTGGAACATGAACACAAACGCGGAACTCTACGAGCAGAGGAATTGGAAGTGCGTTCCAAATTATTCAGCTGAGCTTGTTTTTTTGACTCATTTGATTATTCAGGATCTACTTGAACGACTTCGCAAGATCAAGACGAATCGCAAAAGCTTTTTTTAGGCCTTTCTTTGAAGATATTATCCAGTAATCGATTGAATCTCACATTGCTACATATCAAATTCATACTCAAGCGGATGGTATTGGCACTACTCACTCTAATGATTCCTGCTGAAATATTTGTACTATAACACGACTAGTTCGCCACTACATGAACTACACCAAAATACGTGAGAATCATCCAAAAATTGATGTTGACTTTGTGCTTGATGATGGGAAATTTCTGAAGGAGACTCAGGCCTCGAGTCAACCGGAGAAAGAGGTCCTGATTGAAGCCCAGCTACTACTACCTCACTTTCAATTCGAGCTTTGAGCATGCTCAGGCTCACTTTACGTTTGTGCCGCGTCTCAGGTGTCAAACTCTGGTCAAATATAGAACGCGAGAACGCGAGAGGTCGTTGAGATGAGCTGTAAGACGACCTCCTGAATTCAGGACGTGACTGTACTCGGCTCAGTGGCCGGGAGAGGTAGTGATTGGGTGAAAATGATCGTTGGTCCAATCCTGAGCCCGGTCGTTTTGACGCAAGCCGAGCCTCAAGAGAATGAACCTCTTTTTGTAGGGCATGGGCTCGTGCTTCAGCATCGAACACTGAGTTCTCAAGTGCCCGGATTTGTGACTGAGAAGCTGATAGGTCCAGAGCATGTTGTTGTTTCAACGAATTTAGCATCTCCTCATTGAACGATGGTGGAGAACCGTTGAAGGACAATGACGACGGTTGGTTGTTGCGTAGTTGTTCCACCTTGGCTGTTTTCATCGCCAGCTCATCTCGTAATAGTTCAATTTCTTTCCTGGTTTGATCTAGCATACTTTCCTCTTCTTCCTAGATATCTGTTTAGTCATTGGCATTCATCGGTGATCAGATCACTTTACTTGGATCGCTCTACGCTCGTTCAGCTCGTATCGGAGTTTTGTAATTTCGGCTGCCTGGGAACGCGAGCTATTTGACAATTGTTCAATCTCCTTGAGCCGAGCTTGGGCATCCTGGCGTAACGACTGGCGCTCCACCTCCAAGACAAGGGTATTATTCAAAGCGTTATCAAGCTCCTTCTGAGATTCTGACAACCTTTGCTCCACTTCGGAGGACGACGTTACCGCCTGCGACCATTTCTGTTCTGCCTTTATGAGCTTGTCTTTCCACTCCCTCCGCAAACCCTCTGTTTCCTGCTTGGCCTCCTCTAGGCTAGTCGTCAAATTTGCTATGATGCTGTTCTGATCACGGAGTGCGCGATCTTGGTGTGTCAAGTTTTCAGAAAGTTGGATCTTGTCATCGGTAAGCTCTACGAGTTTTGTCCGGAGCTCATCGAGTGAGAGCATAAGGTTGGTACCCTCGGTCTGCAACCGCTGCTGCGTCCTCTCGGACACATCAGCGCGTTTTTGTGCAGTTCGGAGATCGTTCTGAAGAGTATGAACTTGTGTCTTCTGTTTACTGATTTCCGCTCCCGCAGAAGCAAGTTGCGCATGGAGCACCGTGATCGTCACATCCTTATCCTGACCGGATTTCTCGAGGGAGGTTTTCAGACCTATCAGGCTGTCGCGTTCCTCTCTGATTTGTGTAAGTTGTTGAAGAACAGACTCTTGCATTTTTCGTAAATCAAAGATCTGAGTTTCCAGTTTGACTTTGATGTCCGCAGATTCTGATAACTGAGCATCAAGTGCATCTTTCTTGGCTTCGACAAAAGAATGAGTCTATGGTGACATCAAGGTCTGTGCATAAATAAATGAGATTTTTGAATGCATACACGCTTCAGCCTTGACAACTGAAACTCAAGTTCATCAGCACGTTCTTGAGTATTCTTCAATGAAGCTTCTACAAGTTCCAGTCGATCGTCATTTTGAATTTGCTCTTCCAGTTCCTTCAGGATCTGCTGAGATCGCTCTGCGTCCTTACGCGCTTCTACGGCTGAGGCAGTCGCCAACTGCAACTGACGCTCCTTTTAATGACGTTAAAAAACGCGAGAATGAATGCAAAACATGGTGTATACTTGTTCCCTGGATCTCTCATTCATCTCCTTCTCTCCTCGCTGCAGCAACTCAAGCTTAGAGGTAACTGAATTAATCTGATTGTGGAGCTTCTCGCACTGAGATTCAAGGTCAGTGTTCTTTGCTTTCTCCTGTTCCAAAGATTCTTCCGCATTATTAGCCCCTAAATACGGATCAGTGCTTGGAGTGAACTTGGACCATGAATCCATACTTGTTTCCACCTCGATGAGTTTATGAATTTGACTAGTAAGCGCGGCTTTCTCAGACACGAGTAATGAAATAGTCTCTTCGTGGTTCTTGAGTTGAGTATCAGTTTCCTGTCTAAGCTCTTCTAACTGAGACTTAAGACGCGTTCGTTCCCGTTCTAATTCCACCTGGAGCTCCTGAGCAGCTTTAATATCTTTATGAAATGTTAAATGGTAATAAGAAGCGATGAGAGAGGTCAGACATACCCCCTTCAAAAATCGGTGTCTGCTGCGTCTTCTCTCGAAGCTTTGCTGCCTCCGATCGTATAGATCCTTTTTCATGCCGTAGATCTTTCTCTTTCAGCGAAAAACCTGGTGAAAACCCGAGTGAAACCTCTCTGTATTCTGGAGATGGTGACTGTGCCGATGAAAGGAACGAAGGAGTTGCGACCCATACAGGAGGTGAAGGAACTAGTGGTAAACTGGTGCGACAGGATACATTGTGGAATCATGTTCATAGATTAGCGGACAGTCTTGTTAATACAAGGCCTGAAAATATAAATATACTCAGGGATATACATACATGTCATCACTGCTGTCTTGCTTTTTCTCCCCTCCTAGAGGCTCTGAAGGTGCAGGAGTTGATGTCCTTGATGGTAGAGAAGCAACATCAGATACAGGTGCGCTAGACTCTATTGCTTTCTTCTGCTGTCTCTTCTTGAGCTATGTGAATTGCATTAGATAGAACTTCGGTTTCTTACTGTCGGAACAAGCACATACCATCGCTTTGGCCCTTGCTGCCTTCGCAGCCCTGTCAACTTCAGACATTCCTACAACTATGGAAAGAGAGAGAGATCCCTGAACGATGTTTGCAAACAACGTAATTCTGATGCCAAGATGCCGTTGTTTGAGGTTAAGGCCTACAGTATAGCGATAGCCACGTCATAGCTTTTGAATGATGAATCCAGAATCTGGATAGCTGATATATACAAAAGCCGGAATAAAAGTAAACAAAGAGCAGTAGAAAGAAGAGGTATGACTAGTAAAAGGGGAATCTTTCTGGAATGGCAACCCAAAGTAAATGATGAGACGAAAGCGAGGTAGACAAGTAGAAACCATGAGTCCGGGACTTGCAAGTAAGTAATAGATTTAACATAAAATGGCACAGGTTATTGCGGAAGACTCGGACAGGAAGAAAAATAAAGTAAGCAAAGTGCCATCGGGATATCTCAAACTAACTTACGCCCACACCTGATGATGGTAGCTGTCAGATCGATTGACATTGACAATAATCCAGATACTAACTTTCAATGTGCTATCCCAACTGCCTGTGCAGAGGGCCATACCATCAGCACTGACTCCAAGACAACTGACACGGTTTTCATGCCCAGTCAAAACTCCAACACGCTCACCCTTGAGCGTATCCCAAACATTGCAAGTCCAATCATCATATCCGCCAAATAGAATACGACCAGAGATGGAAAATGCGACTGAGGTGATACCACAGAGAATATTATCATGAGTGAAGGTATTAAGCTCGCGGTCAGCACGGATATCAAACAGACGACAGGATGCATCATCTGATCCAGTAGCAAAAGCATCGCCATTCGGGAAGAATCTAGAACAAGAGATTCAACGAAATTGCAAAACGGCAGAGCACGTAATACTTACGAGACGGCATTGATGTCGGACTCATGACCAGTGAAAGTCTGTGTAGCTCGTCCTGTGCGAATATCCCAGAGTTTCGCCGCGGCATCGCAAGCACCGGAAATGAAAACATTGTTATTGCCAGGAGCAAGGGACAAGCTAAAGTGGAAATCAATATCAGTAACATGAACGGTAAAACGGAAACAAATTACCTCATTACATCGCCAGTATGGTCACTGAATTCGATGACTCGTACACCAGCCTCAATGTCCCAGAGCATGCATGTCATATCTCCCGAACTGGTGACAATTTGACGGTCATTGATGAAGCGACAACAACTAAGGTAACCGGAGTGAGCACTCAATTCGCGCGCTCCTTTAGCATTAATCCCATCCTTATTGTTGAGGCTGTATATGGAGCAGATATTATCAAGACCACCACAAGCAACGTAGTTGCCGGAAGGTGAATAGGCACATGTCATGACCCAACTGGAACGCAAGGGAATGGCGTGAACTTTGTTCGTGGTGTAGGCATCCCAGACAATCAGCTTTCCGTCTTGCGAAGCAGACACGAGATGTCTGCGGTCAGCAGCCCAGTGCATAGCATAGATCTTGGCAAGGTGCCCACGAAGGGTGCGACGAGGGCGCATCACGATACGGGGTAAGGGATCAACTTCTGCTGCCATTGCACGCACTACAAGAGACACCGAGCACAGAGGTTGAGCTGAGACGCATCCTGCTAGAATCTGGGGCCTTACAGCTTGTATCAGCGGATGTTTCCTTTTTAGCACGTATTTTCTCCTTCAAACTTTCCGCCTCACGCCTGGCAGCAGCTATTCGCTCCTGGATGTCATTTGCTGCAGATGCAGATGCTTGCTGCGACATTTTTGAGAAATTGAAAGGGGAGATGAGAATGAGCGTTAGTGCGGGGTGAGCAATGTGGAGGACGAAAAGGGGCAGATGAAGGTAGGGAACAAAGAGATATGTGGGAAGATTCCTGTCGTTGGCTGCAACGCTCTGTTGATGGAATCCCCGCGTTTTGCCGGACCCACCTGCGTTTCATTTCCCGTCCTCTACTTCCCGACGTACCCCTCTGTATTTCTTTCGTAACAGTTACAACTAAGGTGGCCTGCTCGAGGCGCTGTTTGCACCACTCGTCGACGTTCTGTGCAAGCAAGCTATGCTTTTTCGGTCTCCATTATATATAACATGGACAATGTCCAATTCTACTCTTCTGGAGCTCTCTGCGAGTGCTTTAATTCAATGGAAATATCTTATGCCGAAAAAAATGTGCCAAAGTGGATGTAATCCAGGGAAACATCCAGCGTAATGAAATCACTCATATCTGTGAGTCGCTGAGCGTTCAAAAGCAAGACCGCGGTATTCAAAAGGTCTTTCATTAATTCTGAGTCCGCTGTTTCCTGCGGAGAAATTACGGCACACAAACGTCTCCTCTGGTTGATATTCATCCCCAACTTGACTCGAATAAAGGAGCCTCTTGTCCAACTTGACTTCGTAACCTCAAAGTTAGCACTCGCCTTCGATATATGGCAATCATCGTTATTTTCAATGGCAGATTTAGCCTGCTTTCATGCAACTTCATGGCGTCATCATAGCTCGACAAACACAATCCACTGGTCTCGAGCACCTCTGTCGCTTCGGAGCGTAGCTTATTAATCTCCGTAAGTTGGATTCTACCGCTTGGCCATTAGCCACGTCAAGACCTTCTCCGGAGTTCATCTTCACCAGAGAAAGTATCCACGCGTTCTGATTACCTTTTCTTCTCTGGACGTTCATATCATGAAGTTAAGGAAACCGCGGCCCGTATGATAGCATGACGATGGTAACTTGTCTCACACCTGCAATATCACAGTCCTAAATCTGTGGGCGCAGTATCGCTCTGGTCCAGAAGCAAATCCATGCTTTAACCGACCACCACTCTTCTTCCAGTGGCATTCCCCATCCCAATGACTTAATCCAAGAGGTTCCGGGGAAAAGTCTGGATCGTTTCGCTAAGGAGCCCATTTATCCTCAATAAAGGGCTCAAGTTCTTGTCAAACATACTAAGTCTCACCAGTCCAAGTCATGTCTGATAGTAGGTGCCATCTCAGACTCAATGCAACATTTTCTGAGATGCATGGTCACCCTGCTCTGTAGCTGGAACATCTGCTTTAAACAACTGTGAACGCCGATATCTCCTGTTCGTGAATTATCGAACTGACGACAGAATAGATCTTCAGGACTTACGTTGCCTTCACGTCCTTTCTTGGATTGACACAGTCGATGGCCCTAGTCATGAGCCGCGATGGACCAGTATCTGTAAGAGTGAGCGTTCTCTCGCAGCCTCTGCTTTCGTTGGTCTGATTAGAGGGCTGGCCTGAAGTTCAAGGTGAACCCCGTGGCATAGGTAAAGGATCAAAGAAGTCCGTGGCGCGGGACACCGCGGCAAATATAGCTCTGGCATCGCTCAAGCAGAGAGGATTTGAAGGTGGTGCAGCCCAACAGGAGCTCGGTGGCCCATGAGCTTGTTGTGAAATACATCGTCTGTTTTGTCTCTCGTCACTCAATGATGCCACTAGATTTGGTGTCCGACCGAGAAAACACGACTAAATTCCTTCGTACTTACCGGCTACTCTAAGAGAGAACCCTCGCACCCCCACTGCTGCTTGAAGTTACTAGATCCCCCTTCATTACTCCACCCTACAGTGTTGAAACGAGTCATTTTGGTGTTCTCGTGAGTTTGTGGGTGTGCCACATAGTTACCGAGGTGATTGAGAATGCTCGTATCGTAGTGTACGAACACATGGAACAATAGGTTAGTAGTAAATTACATTGTCAATATTTACTTGTAGAATGTTTCGTAGCATACGGACACTTACTGGAAGTTCGACTCTTGTGTTGAATCCTAGGTACGTCATATATGCGTTCAAGTTAGCCCCCTAGCGGGAACAATATGAAAAACTGGCATCCTCTACATCACTATTGAGACCATCAAGAGGCATTCACTATCTAATGTCTGCCGTGTCAGGAGTTTTTATTTTTCCGTCAAAGGAGAATTGTGATCCTGAGTATATGCATTAGAGTCCACCCGGTCACCAGGCAATCGATCATAGGATCTTGGCAGGATTTTGTGAGTTTGCCGAAGTCTTGTACCTGGACTCAAATCGCTATTTCTTCGCTATTTCTGTCAGTCCCATAGAATCTCGAACGGGATAAAGACACCTTCCGAAATTTTTCAAAGAGGGCAGACGCGAAGCTCAAGAAACATATAAACTTCATTATATCGATTCAATTCGGAGTGAGATATCTGGGCCTTTATCATTTCTGTGGATTCTAGCCCATTGACTGTTTAAAAACCTCCGTAGCTTTTGTTACCATGTTGCACAATAGGAAGAAAAGGATGTAACTTGTTCAGGTACTCCCCAAGTCCCAATGAAAGAATGAGGTCAGTCATTCCCAGACGGATGTTGGAGACATTTACTAAGTATATACTACTGCTATAAGTACTCGGCTTAGTCAAGAGAGGCAAATATATCCGTCTGCAATTTAGTAGACACATGCATGTGCTTATATGTTATTTCAGGGGCTATTGAGTATGTCGTCATTCACATGTATCAGATACATCGCTATGAAGCCTACTGGCACATTCTTGAGGTGCTTCCAAGTAGAGTGGTCTCTTGAGATTTAGTCAAACAGAAGTCATTTTCACAGGCTTGGGTTCTAGGACTCAAAGGTCGTCATCTTGAAAAAATGGAGAGTTTAAGAGACGAGACGATGACGATTCTGACCTAATATGTGTCATGTACCTAGGCAAATTGTAACAGGGAGGCCTCTCTCCTCCTGTGCCCAGTCGACATATATGAGATGGGATGAAAGCCCTCTCAGACTTCTTAGATAAGTCTGGTGCCTACACTTAGTCAGGCACTGGCTCATTCTCAAGAGCGAACCACATCCCCCCGGAGGACATTCCGTAGGGACACTGTAGACGATCGATCGGACCTGGCTGCAGAAACATATATACATTCTTGATCGAGTTCCTTTTTCATTACGAAAGTCTCAAACCCAGTGTTTTGAATATATACTGAACCACTGAGGTCGTGGTATAAATAATTACCTAAGCTGCGTTACACTGCGACTCGATAGACTGAACCAAGAACTCGTAACATTTTTGACTTGCTACAGGCCCACAATTCCCGCTCGCTGGGCGTTCCCTCGAAATCCACTTTCAACTTCAATGTACAAGGCCATCCGAATGTTGAATCTACGACGTCATCCGTCCACATTTATTCTATATAACAACATGTGCCTCACTTCAACCATGTGACTACCTAGTTTGTATCAGTGTAAAGTACATATAGAGAGCTTCAGAGGGCCTGTGCGAGCCTGATTGAGCTCTGGAGTCCCCCCCCTTAGAGTCGAGGCTTAGTATTTCTTTCTAACATCGAACTCCCTCCGAAAACCAAGTATCACTGAGTGTTAGGATTCAATCTCCGACGTTGACTCACAAAGTCCGGAGACGGTTTTTCGACCGATTACCTCTATGGCAGTCAGACAACGAGTAGTACCTTTTTTGGTAGCCGTGATTACAGGCGAGTCAGTCTATGACCTGATAGATAGAAGAACTAATGGGTCTGATGTCGGATAGGAGTTGCTTCTGGTGTCTACATCTTCAAACCTTTGGTAGCGCCTCACTCTAAGTAAGCGTCAGCTCGCCAAATTAGGAACATATTATTAAGTGCTCTGATGCTTTAGAGAAGTTCCAGTATTGGATAAGCCCTCATCAACGGTGAACGGCACCCGAGTTTATCATGTCGAAAAATCGTCTTAAGAGGACATCTATCTATCTGCGAATGCTATCTAGGAATGTCTGTAGTGATTTAAAACCTTTTGGTCCGGCGTTCCCAAATCTGCTCGACAAACTTTCATATCAACTAGCTGATTGACAACACACAACACACCTGGATGACTGTTTCGCCTAGAAAAATCATTTCTTTCCGTGTCTCTTCTACTATCAAGTCTTGGATCATAAACCATTTCTCACCATCACCACCTCCACCAGCTGCCCTTAAATGCACTTTCCAAATTATGTTTTCCTTATCTCGCGTAGTACCAGCAACCGACTCGTGAGTCACATTTGCAATCAAATCGTATGATGAATCATCCGTGGAGTCATCAACATCTAGTGCATTCATCAAGGGTTATTATGAAGGGATTCCAGAAACAGTTCATGCACTTACAGTCTCTGAAGTCTAGTCCACGGAGGGGGAAATTGACGATGGTCGGATTTTTCTCCTCAACAAAAATATTCTTGGTAAAACGTTTGAAATGTAGGATGATATACTGTGGTAACTTCTGGCATTTGTAGCGCTTGAGCTGACCGGCTGATTCCTTGCAAGAAGGTTCATGAATGCCAGACAACAGGTTTAATGTCAAAAATACCTGAGTAGTAGTACCATCATATTTGGACAATACAGAGTGGATACCGACTTGTGGGATTATGTTCTTCTCATGGCTGTCCTGGAATAGCGGAGGCGGCGGTAAATCGACAGCCAAGAATAAATATGGTGAGACAGTCGATTTGATATCTGAATTCGACCTATCAAGATTCTGGCCCAACGGGCACTACACCAACACACACCTCGATCTATGTCAAATTGGGGTTTTTCATTTTCACCAGAATCCGGACGAATAAGGACTTGTTGGGTCTCAACTCTCAGTTCTCCCTGAAATGTGGAAAATATGATACCTATCATACCTACGTCAGCCAAAGGGCAGATGAAAGAGGAATGATCTCGTACTAGAGTTCTGCTTTTTCATGCCGCCGGAATCTTTGTGTAGTCGATTGAGTAGCCATCCAAGAAATTCAACTGGATCACCTTGTTCTTCGAGCCGAAATTTTCCACCGCTTGCACGATTAACCTCCTGAAGAAATTCATGAGGGCTGACTTGACTCTTAAATAGCCGGGGATTCCAGATTTTTTTGGCCAGCATCGCAAAACGCTTGAGAAGCTCGGACTCCTTGGCCCGGAAGTCCGATAGAAGGAGATAGTCACGGAGAGGAGGTACATGAAGGAGTGCATGAATAATCACGTTCATGTGGTCATTCTTTTTGATGTTGTTAAGACCGATGTATCCAGAGAGGTAAGGTTCATGTTGTAGATCGTAGGAAATCTTCTTAAGATGTGCAGGTGATGACAGATTGGTAATAGAACTTTGCGTGAATTTAGGAGCGAGAACAAAAGCTATGTCGTTCAAGGAGGGATCAGCGACAGGATAACCATCAGGAAGTACATAGACCTTGGTAGAGGGTTTGAGTTTCGATTGGGTAAACACGAGGAGATTAGTTCACCTTCGCGGTCTCTAAGTTGATAAATACGTGGTGGTCCTCGTGGATCGAATGCGCGTAAGCATAGGATCTTTTGCCTCTTCCTTGAAAATATTTACCGCATACGAGGCATCCATAAATATTGATATTTGATAGAGACACAGAGCAGACTTTCTCGAAATCAAAATCAAGGACAGCTCTGTTAATCTTTTAGAACGTCAGAGTCTAGCAATGAAGATGGTTACCGCACTTGCCGTATCAAGGTACAAATCTGAAGCCCTGACTTCCTCAGTCTGTCTTATAGGTTCGTCGGCATCTGGCTCGTCTTCATCTTCGTCAATCCTTGGCTTTTTGAGTGGGCGATGTGAGTCTATTGGACCTTCATGAGAATGCGTTAAGTCGACTTGAGGGGTCAATTCTGCCATAAAATCGATCGTGGACCAATATTGCCCGTGAACTCAGTCTAACTTTTACGCTGACTCAGCAAGTTGACAGGTATCAACTAGACATGCATCGGGCAGCATGGCTCGGTAAACAGGTTTTGCCTCTGTGTACAAGAAGAATCAAGCGTGTTCCTTCTGCGAATGCTGCATTCTGCTCATCTGCCCGCATTTCTGTGTCCCAGCCTAATCCTCCAATTGACCTCGATCCGAGCCTGCAAACGCTGTTGCAAGACGTCGACATTGCACTTGGCAGTCATTCAAAAAGGGAGAAACATCAATTAGAGATTGTTTCTGCCAAAGAGGAAGGCGAAGTACCAGAGCTTGAAGGCGATGACTATGAAACGCAAAACAACTTGAAACGAAAATCACCCGCAGCATTGTTCGGCAGTCAGCGCGTAGGTGCAGTTGTTATACCTCAGGAATTGCAAGACGCCATACAACGTCTGTTCTCTGGTGGGTAATCCTGCTTAAATTACGGATATGACTTCTACATCCTGGATTAGATGTCAACAAGGCGCAACTGCACAGTGATGCTAAACGGCTATTCCAAAAGGATATATCTAGTGTTGATGAGTGGGATCATCAATATGAAGGAAAATATCAAACTCGGATACAGGGTGTTAAACACGCCAAGCGTGATGGGACTGCTTTCGTTTCAATCGCATTACCTGCACATTATGCGGTAATTTACGCTGTTCTTGACCATGTCAAACAGCGACTTGGTTCAACCTGGCGGCCTGAGGGTGTTTTGGACTGGGGAGCTGGTGTCGGTAGTGGTTTGTGGTAAGTGCAGCCTTAATGGTCGTCCAATTTAACGCCAAGGTATGGCCTCCAGGGCAGCCTTATACTCCTTCCAAAGACCTGAGGTCGTTGACAATCCAATGGACGACTTCCGAATTGCAGATTCAACGCTTAAATCTTATGTTTGCATCGAAAAACGAAATGGATTACTGGAAATTGGACGCCGGCTAATACAACGTTCGCATTATATTTATGTATTTCCTACAACTAAGTCCGTTTACAGCTTCTCAACCAGAGACAATGTCTCTGAGTTGGAAAAAGGGGTGGACTCCCGAAGATGGTGTGCTACCCATCAATGGGGGAGGTCTTGTCGCTTTGTCTGCCTTCTTTCTCACCACCCTCCCTAATCCCCTGGCGAGAGAAAACCTGCTCCAAGAGATTTGGAATAGTAATGCGAATACAATAGTACGAAAATCTCAGTCGAAGGTCTTGTTTCAACCACTAACCAAATCTAGATTTTGATTGACCATAATAGTAAAGAAGGCTTCAAAGCTGTCGCTGCTGCAAGGGAATATCTCTTAGCCCTTGGGAAAGAAGATGACCCGACGTCCGATATATCTGGTTGTTATGTAGTCGCTCCTGTATGTTATACAAATCGTTGGTTCGTCTGTTGGTTGACAGTTTTGCAGTGCCCTCATGATGGTGCCTGTCCACTTTTTTACCCTAATGCTACAAAACTGGTGTGCGGCTATTCACAGCGGTTACAAAGGCCCAAATTTGTTCGGCGGACAAAACACTCCAGTACGGGCCACGAAGATATCGGTTATTCTTACATTGTTGTTCAACGGGGCTCAAGGCCATGTCCTACCATTACTGGTCTTGGCAGGATAGGTGCAGTTGGTCAACGGGCATTAGAACAAGAGGCCGCGAAGGCATCTATGAGGGAGTTGCAGATACACGATGAGAGATCACCAGAAGATTCTTGTATCCAGGATCCTGAACAGGAACATTCGACAGTATCGACGCAGCTTGATCAAAAATACGACGAAGAGGAAATTCGCGAGGCGATTCGACTTGAAGCTTTCCAGTGGCCTCGACTTGTATTTCCTCCTCTGAAGAGAAGCGGCCACATTATCATTGATGGCTGTACTGCTCAAGGTACATTCATATCATGTCCAGTATTTATTAGCCACCGACATACTGCAAGGAAAAATTATGCGGATGACCATTCCAAAATCCCAGGGAAAACAGCCATTTTACGATGCCCGTAAGTCGGGTTGGGGTGACATTTTCCCTCACGCTTCCAAGAACAAACCTCAAGAACGACAACATGTGCTGAAATCAGGTTCGCATAACGTTCCAGGCTCCGATATAGGTAAACGTTCATCTTCGCGTACAACGAAAGCACCCAAATATGAAGAGATCGCCAAATCTATCCACGAACAGAAAAGATCGCAGAGAGATGAAAGAAAGACAGCGCGACAATCAATTTGGGAGGACCATGAAGATCCAGACAATGTCCCATAACTACTGTCTATCTTTCAGATTACTGGAAAGTCAGATATCAGATATACGAATGCCGGGGCCTTGTGTCGAACTAAGTATGATCTTGCTAATAGTCGTCACTGAACCCAAGCATTAAGAATATTCTCAGGTCTCAAAAGGAATTTGAGCATACCAGGCCGAGGTCCAGAAGCCCTTGATTTTCGGCTATCCGCGCCATCCTTGGTATTTCCAGTGACCTTTTTCACAGCAGCTATAAAGTGACGGACGTTGAGGATTACCTCATGAGCCGCAAAACTTAGCTATGAGAAGTGAGGACAGCCATTGGGAGTATGAGCATAGACGTACAAGGGCGATGGGAACACGAATATTACCAGCTTTGTCAGCCCTCCATTCCCTTGTACCACGGATACGCTGAAGGTATCCAGCAAAGTCGTCTGTTACTGTGCCTCTTCTTTCGGAAGGCATGAGACCCAGGGGTCCCAGGACCCTCCCGAGGGCAGGTGTGATACCTTTGATAAGAGCTGGGCTGCAGAGTATCGTTGTTGCCTCTGTACGTCCACTGACAATCTGACTCAGGTAGACAGCTATTGACCGCTTTAGGTCTCAATAAATCAGAAGACTTACACCATCAACGAGCTCTGTTCCGCCAACGATGTGTGCTCCGGCCTTCCGAGCTTCCTCTGCTTGTCTACCCTCAGCAAAAATTAGAATCTTGTCTTCCGTCGGAGGCTTCGCCTCTCTTGGGAGGTTTACACGACCTCTTGGAACAGCAACACCATTTCTGATCTCGGTCTTGATGGTCAACTCATACATGTTGTTTGGAGAAGCCACCTCAACGGCCTAGGTTATCGTTTAGATGACAGATGACGAGTGACCAAAAATGCAGAGACTTACACGCAGAACTGAGACGGCCTCGGCAAGAGTCAATTTCTCTGCCTTAGCATCTTCAGCTGCAGCAATGGAAGCCCTACGCTTAGCCTTTGCTGCAGCAGCTTTCTTTGAGGGTACGCGAATCGTGGACTTCTCGCGTTTGGCGAGATTCACCAGTGTTGTAGAGAAGGTCCGCGAATGAAAGATAACACTCTTGAGAAATTAAACAACGTAGGGTCTCTGGAACGTCAAAGGCTTACTCTGACAGGAGTCTGATATCGTCGGCAGCGTGGCAGTAGACCCAACATGACTACCTAGTCGAGGGGACGTCCTTGCTATTAGTCTCGTGAGAAGCTTACGTAACTCTTCGACCGCTATACATAGTTTTATGGATCTTTACAATGATGTTCATTCTGATAGACTTTCTATCGCCTTTTCTCTGTCGGGCAAAATATCTGGGGACAGTAGATTCTGAAGAACACAACGAGGAAGCGGATAAGAAGATGAAGTCATCAGTCATCAGTCGTCGAGCCGAGTTGAGGAATGATTGCAGATTTTTCTTGAGAAGCATTTGGGACAATAACGACCGACTGGATCTTCATACAATTCTTCATCTTGTCTATCTTACAATCTTCTATGTTGGCAAAGACAAGCATGATATCATCATATGCTGTGTGATGATGTTATCTGTTGTGGCCCTCCATTGGTCCAAGATTGCGTAATTTGAGTGGACAGTTATTATGAACACAGTGTCTTAGCCTTATTTTTTTTTGGTCAACAATTTATTACACAGTGCTTGATTGCAGTCTGTGGCAGACTATCTACAACAAGTAGCCTACAATTTTTCCTCAAGAGACAGAAATGTTCTTCACAGGTAAAGAAATACTCTATCAAAATCAATAGAAATAAAAATCAAGGAGAAATCTAGATAAAGGTTGCTTGTAACCAACCTACTAATTATGTGTCCAAGTTTATAAACAGATCTATCATACTGAGAATACAGAGTCAGAAAAAAATGAGAGAAATAAAACTGAGAAAACCACATATAGAAATAGAAAAGTGAACCATTTGAACACTCATAAAGGCTTAGAAAAAGGAAGAGGCCATTCTTTAGAGGAGAAGGCAAAGACACTTGAATACTCCTTCAAGAAGTCAATAAAGTTCTTAATTGATGGAGATAGATCAATTAAGAGACTATGAACAAACTTGGGATAGTTTGCAAAGATGTGTCAATGTGTTTCCATCTGACAATGGCCATATAGATATTGGATGCACTCTGCAGGAAAAAAATGTCTATACTCCCTAGTAGAAGTATAGTTAAGGATAGCTCTAATTACTCTAACACATAATATGACCAACTGGCTAATATAGGAGAGCTAATTACCATTCTTAGAATAGCTGAACTGAAGAAACTTGTAATTCTTGCTTCTAAGAGTAAGGAGGAAATGATGCTCTTAAATAGTAGATAGATTGAAGGATGTTTTCCAAACATCTAGATATTGATGAATAGAATGTACAGCAACATTGTACAGTATATAGCTAGTGAATTACTAATAGTATTGGTTTGTTCTTGAAAAGCTAAAGTGTGAGTGATATAAGACAAGTAGTATATAAAAAGAAGTGACATTTATATGTAGTATATAGGCTATGCTAATACTATGTAGCATTATACATCATTATATTAGTTATATTGCTAATCATAGTATAATTACTTGGTAAACAGAATGTTTTACAACATTAGGTATCATAGTATGCTTGAACTTTTATATTTTATTTTATTTCTTATATGATGAAGAGGTATATAATAGAAGAAACTAGAACAATGATGTCAAGATCATAGTTATAGTATGTATGTTCTGTAGTAACAGTATAGTAGACTTACATATAACACATGTAGTTTAGAGTAAGATTTGTAATAGTAGTATTATCATATACCAAGTCCACCCATCTAGAAAATACATCCCCATAGTGATATTGCTTTCCTAACGTCTACTATACAAGCTCACCTTCTATGATGGTCACCTTTCTTGCAATACACCATCACATAGGATTTTTTAAAAATAAGTATATAGTTCAGTAATTTCTTAGACAATAGACTTAGGATTTTCTGGAGTGTTTTGCTCTTCCACCCAGTTTCTCTAACATACTCTAGATGACATATTTAGTATATATACCAGCAGTTTACACTATAAAGCCTTATTCTGAAAATCAACTAAAACTATTACTAATTTCTGGTATTAGTGATAACATACCTCTTATCTCTTGGTAGACTTAGCTATCTTTAAGTTCTGAGTATCTTATCCAAAACATGTGACCAGTACAATGTTGTGGCAACCACTAGTCACAAAGACCAATAATAACACAAATGAGTAAATCTCTTAAAGAGGATATAGTATGGGAAGTTTACAAGAGAACTCAACAAGGAGTCTCTGCTAAATCAGAGTCCTATATATATAGAGTACACATGGTCCATGCTATATCCTCATGTCTGCCTCATTTCTTACTCAAGACCACCATATTGTATATATGTGCCCTGATGTCATCTTCCAGATCCTTCTACTACGTTCTAGGCTTATGATGTCACATTATGTGACATGT
>Ga0157363_1000787_pt1 | contig 25059 bp, 16 predicted proteins | sample AttsexASBM1_FD_111477 | JGI IMG/M metagenome (GOLD analysis project Ga0157363, IMG submission 111477) | Fungus gardens microbial communities from leaf cutter ant in Ribeirão Preto, State of São Paulo, Brazil - Atta sexdens ASBM1 | ecosystem: Host-associated > Fungi > Mycelium > Unclassified ... | reverse complement strand
TCTCTCTCTCTCTCTCTCTCTCTCTCTCTCTCTCTTCACGCGATTTTTCTCATCCGGCGGTATGCCACAATCATAAATTCGTGACCCGCGGCCAGATACCTTCCAGCGTTAACGCCCGCGCAACGAACGTGCGATTCGGATTTCGATCGCGATCAGTGCGGTCGAAATGGCCTAAAAGAGGGAACCAAATTTGCATATGGAATAACTAATTCATCGTGTGTTCAACGACTCCGGTCATTAGTTGTTCGATCTTTTTAACCGACCTGACCGCGTGTCAGTCCTCGCTCCGCATTGCGTTTTTTTCGCTTATCGTGATATATTTTTTTTAATTTTGTATTTTTATATGCTGTTAGTATTCTTGATGATTTAAAAACTTTTTTTTCTTTAAAACTTCTTTGACAATTGAATTAAATGCTGTATTAACAAATTTTTATATATTTTTTAATCTTCATTTTATATATTTATGTATATTTTTGTATATTTTTATTCTTCTCATAGATAAATAATTTAATTAAACTACTTTTCATAAAAGTCTTATTGTTTTCAATTTGAAATGTTAAAAACTTGATCGTATTTGATCGGATCTCAATAATGATTACACATAAAAAAGATACCCTACTTAATATTTAAAAAATTCGAATAAAACTAATGAGGAAAGTTTCGAAAAAGCAGATAATTGTTAACACACCTTGTCCGCAAAACCAATATTTGACTATTTCTTTTACACGATGCTTATGTATACGCATAGAAAAAAAGAGATAGCATAGAGGTGTATAATGCATCAGTGAACAAAATGATTGGTGCGGGCGAACCGTTTAGCCGAAAACTATGCTTGGATAAACTGGACGATTCACTGGTTGAGTGAAATCACCGAAATGTTAAAATTCTCTTTCATTGTCGTGTACGTTTTCATTTCATCGATACTCATAGGGTAGATACATATAGGAGAAAAAATAAGAGGCGGGAAAATTTATAAATACACTGAATACAATTAATATCGAATAACATTGTTTGTGTACCTATACATATATATATATATATATATATATATATAATATATAGGAGGAGGCAGAAAGTACGCTCGGGAAAATAATTTCATGATAACACCTTCTCAGCTCGTAACATAACGTTCCAATTTAATCGATCGTTACTCCGACACATTTAATTACGTGTAAAAAAGTAATCGCGATTTCTTCGAAAAGAATTCTTTTCACGGACAGCGTGTCTCTTGGGCGTCTCTTTGAAAGTGTCCGACACCGGTCGTGAATTCGCCCTCCCGTCCTCCTCACGGCTTCCACCTCACCCCTCCCTCTCTCAAACCCCTCTCGAGACCGTCTCTCTGTTTAATGCAGTCCATTAGAGTGCATTTAGATCGAGGGATAGTTAAAGCGCAGGTACGCCGCTATCGGAAAATTGTATGTTGTATACCGCGCCGATAGGCGTGTGTACTTAGAAATGACATTAGTCGCGCGATCGTGCCCCTTCTCGGCCTTTCGTTTATATACCCCTCCGTCCAACGGGAATTAAAGCAAACGAGCAAATGGACGATCTCGCCGATGATAAAACTCGCGGGATTATAAGCGTTGTACCGATGAGAAAACTTTTCCAAATAATTAACGTCCTTCCCACGTTCGTCATATTATGTGACTAGTTTTAATACGTGACTCCGTATTAGATGATTGATTTAATTATGTTAGAAATGACTATGAAATAATTGTTTCGCGCGTTACGAATGTTAATTTGCAAATTAAATGAGAGAAGCTGATTACGGAAATATGTAGCTGACGTAGACAATCCGCGCGCGGTACTTGATTTAATTATACATCATTAATTCAGAACATTTGTCATACTTTCGGCTCAAGTTAATTACTCATGCTGTAATATGTAAATGTACTCTGTCGAGGATTAATCATTATACAGGAACTAAATCACGACGTTTTGCAAATAATAAATACCTAAAAGTTCATAAGCCGCGCGTGTCCGGCTTATTGTTGCATTATGTTTTTTTATTTAGCAAAGCGGTCGCGCTTGTTTAATGCATTTAGTGATATTATTAATGACCGGGAATGAATGTATTTCGAATATCTCAAATTACTAAGCGTCATGTGGCGATAAATTGTTGAAGCATAGATTGACGCAAATCGATGAAATGCACAATAAAAATATTATATAAAAAATTGCGCGTGATATTTTATTTCCGATAGCGCAAATTTTTTCAGATGGAGTGAGGAGATTGAACTAGTTATTCGTAATATCGACGCTGGCGGTATCGAACGAATACACCGGGTGTCGCAAACGACGGTTACCGCTATTACTACTACTACTACTACTACTACTACTACCAGCAAACACTCAATCTATGTCTCTTATTAGTCTCTTTAATTTTCAATGTTAAATAATACGGCGATTAAGTCTCATACGACGCTACTTGCAAAGAATGATCCCACTATTAATCAACTAGAAACCAAACGCCCACCGTTTGCCAGCTGTTTTAACGAACTTATTGATCCGGGGCGTAATTTTTCATATTAAGCGGCTCATTAACCTGCTTTATATGATGGATCGGGGAAAAAAATCCGAGGCTATCTTCGCGTAAAAAGACCTACCGCTTCGCGTCCTTCAAGGAGCACGCTATACGCGAAGGTGAAAATAGCTGTAGAAAGTGCGGCAGAGGCCGCCCCCGCCAGCGCTACTTAACTAAATGAATTCAATATCTCGGAATAAATACATTGATAAATCAGCCACTCCGCTAAAAGCTTACTTTACTTTGGCGAGCGCTCGCGAACGCGCGCAAACAACGTATGCGCTTGCGCGTGTACGTATACATATACACGTACAGACAGGCAGACATCTCGCCGCAGAGAGAGAGAGAGAGAGAGAGAGAGAGAGAGAGAGAGATTGAGCGGAAGGGCGAAGAGAGCGAGTGTACTTATAGAAGAGTGGTTTGCTCCGTCTATAAAGAATCTTGTTTGTTTCTGGCCGACGGATATCGAAGAAAAACTATTTGCCTCGGGGATTTAGAGTGTTTCGTGAACTCTCCCTCTCCTACCTCTCTCCTCCTCCTACTTCTACTCTCTTGCCCCGCTGATCTTTACCAATCCTCGCGCCCCCTCTTTCCATTTCCCTTCCTTCTGCGCTATCTCGCGAGGAGTAATACACGACGCAAATAAAACTTCATTCTTGCCGATTGTCCATCGACCTATCCGCTACCGCGGACCAATCCAAAAATGGACATAGAACGAGGGATCGATCGATTTGGCCGCGTGAGCCACATTTAAATCAGCGCTGGAATACGAGAGAACGAGAATTACAAAGATTAAAAATCTAAATAGATGCATCCCAAGACTTTCTTCATTTTTCAAAATCTCAAGGTTTCCACAAAATAGTCCGATTTCAAAAGAATCATCACCAGAAATTGACTTATAATTTATAAACTTATTTATGATGATCTCTTTCTCTCTTAGAAAGCTTCGATAAAATATTCAAAAAGGTCATTGACGAAATACAACCGAGTGTGTCAATCAGCGAACTCCTTGAAATTCTTTCTCGTCGCATAAATAGCTTGACTCGTGCTATAATTTGAGTAAGTGGAAACCGACGAGAAGGATGAGAAAGCCAAGCCGCAGTAGAAGAAGAGGGGACCAGCAGGTTAGCCTGATTAAAGAAAAATCCGCAACTTGTTGAACGTCTTAAATATTCATCCACCCATTCAATGTAGCATCTACTTAATAACCGGTGTTGCCAACATCCCTCGGAGCAACTGCCTCTACCACCGCTTCTTCTCACCCTTTACCTTTCCCCTATCTCCTTCTCTCCCTTCTGTCCCTCCGCTGTTTCTTGCGATCCATCGTCTCGGCAGGCCGCTACGAAGCCGCGACGGGGCAAATGAAATCCGCTAAAACGTTTTCTTAGCGGTATCGCTTGGGCTAAAAGCTAAAAGCGCTTTTAAATTCCGCCAACCCTCCCCTCACCGTCGGCCAAGCGAGGAGACGTTAGGCTGCTAACTGAGCGCGCTGTTTGCACGACGACACGTTCGAGCTTCTTCCATAGGCCCCTTGTTTGTTCGATACCCGTCTGTCGATTTACAACAACGCAACTACTTAGAGAAAAGAAAAAAAATGAGACAACTGAATAGCAATTTTAAGATTTTTTTCATTAATTCAATACAAATCATTGAATTGCTTTCCGTTAGAATTTAGAAATATATTATACAAATGTGAAATCAGTTTTCAATTTCTTTAAAACGAGTTTACACCTTATAGTGTAAAGAAATTTTGGATTTCATATCATTTGCAAAAATTCAACACATTCCTCAGTTCTTTTATGAAGATGGATCGTAGTGGATCAACTAATCCAATCGTGGGCGATCAAGAGAGTTGAAAGCCCAGATATTGCCGCGAGTGGTGGTGTTTGAAAAGCGCCGAGACCATGGTACCTATAGAATCGTATCAGTTCCCGTTCCCGAAACAAGTTTCTTCCTGCGCGCCGCCGACGGGCGCAAAGGAAGAGACGCAAAAAGAGAAGCACGAACGGCATTCATGTTCTATGTGAGAGAAAGAAGGACGAACATGAGCGTAGAGAAGACGGGGAAACAAAAATGAGGGAGATCGACGGATCTGAAGGAGAGAGAGAGAGAGAGAGAGAGAGAGATGTAGAGATTAAAAGAGGGACGGAAGAGATTGTGAAGGGGAGAGACAGGGGGATAGGCGGAGGCAAGTTAAGTGGGTGCACCTACGCTCGGTAAAACAGAACGGTCTCCGAATTGAGCCTGGCAGCGGTCCAGCCTAATGGAGACTCTTAGCGTAATTAAACGTAAACACATTCGAGGCGTCACGCTAATCTGAATGCTTATCGAGGTCCGCCGGTGTTGCCTCAGGGCCGTGTCTACCTGGCGCGCGCGCGCTCATCCTTGGAAATAGAGGGTCCCGTCCATCCGAGGCCTGGTGTTTAAGGCGAAAATGTAACTACATATAGCCGTAGTACGTAGTTGCGCTACGAATATTTATGTTACGACCACGTCTGACTTCACTCTAGCGTATCACAAAGTTCGTATCACTTCTATCCGATTTATGATGTAATAATAGGTTCAGACATATAGGTACATTTAGCACTTTTTGCACTCGTGTGCAACGCATTTTAAAAGTTGAAGAACTAAAGAGCGACAACACACAAGAGAATTCGAGACGCGGCCAGAGACCGAGAACGTGTGCTCACTTAAGAGCGTGTTTCACTTTGGCGTAAATTAATTGGCCATCTCCGTCGAGTAGCTCGAATAGCTTTTTATTTTCATCACATCGACTGAATTATGCGACATCCACGAGTGCCGTGCGATACCGCGAACGTTACAGTGGGACGGCGAGACGGGAATGGACGCAGAGAGGGTGCATTACGTGCGAGGTGAGCGGGGCTGTTTGAGGGAAACAGGTGTTTCGTTTAAATGCGTTGTAAATATCCGTCGGCGTGAACGCTCGCGATAATTCGATGCCCGTGTGGCACAAGATGCATGAAAGAGATGTGTGCGTGAATAAAAAATAGCCACTCTCGCATCTTATAGCTTCGAGAGGTATCCCTTTCAGACTTACGGATTCTCCCCCTCCTTCTACGCGCTAATTTATTTCCATACAAAGCAGCTGCTGATCAGATAACAAATGCAGTTGCAATTTTCTATGTCTATTGAAGTATCGTTATATATTAATTCTTAACAAACGAGACTATTTTCGATAAAAAAAATATTTTTCTTTTTAGAGAGGAACACCGCGGGCTAATATGTATCACACTCGGCTAAATATAGATAATCGTTCGCGATCGGCCGATCAAGGGAAGGGTCAAGTAACTACCGATCGAGATCTTAAAAGCGCTTAAAACTCACGAACTCACCTGCCCGATTTGCATAATGAAAACCGTCCATTAGGCTCCGTCGTCAGACAGAAAAGACAAAAAAAGAGCTATTAACTACAGACGCTAATAGTTGCTCCAAATAAGAACTATGAATCATGATTATTTTTACTAAATTAAGATTAATCGCGCGAAAAAGATGGCGAAGCATCTCAGGCGATATATCATTTGGCAAAGAGAACGGAAATCGTCGTTGCTAAATTGCGAAAAAACGTGAATTAACGCGCCGCAACCGAATAATTTGCTCTGCATTAAGGAAATTGCTAATTGCGTATTGCCGAGTTAAACAAGGCTTAAACCTCTTCACGTCTCCTCGTTGACGAGACGACGAGGCAAACACTATGAAGCATACAGGTTGGTAGCTCGGCAGGGAGGGCTAGGTTTACTGCTAATTGCTGTTGTATTACAACAACCAGTCAAAGGCAGCCCTCGACTTGCCCACCTCTCCACCTCTCCCTCCCTCCCTCCCTCCTGCTTCCCATCCGCTTCCCTACCGCCTCTACCTTTCCGAGTTCTAGTAGTAGTTGCCTGCCATTATATTCAAAACTCTAACCGGATATACATCTAGGCAGCCGCGAAGTTGAATCGAATCGATCTCGCTTCGCTACGAAAGTAGTTGGCAAGAAGAGGAAAAAAAAACGCGAGAACAAGGCATTATCTGAGAGATTATGACGTCAGCACGAAATCGAAGCAGCATTATAATTAGGACTTAAAGACCTTTGACCGGGTCGGTTTCCTCACGGGAATGGTGAAACCTCGTTAGTGTCGCCAACTAATCAGCGTCGAGACGCCAATCTGCTGTTAGGCTGACACTGCTATTGTCGCTTAGAGATTGATACGAAACTGCACAGGGGCAATCATTTACTAGTAACGAAACACCAAATCATCTAATCGCCTGACTGTCTCTATTTAGCTACATGATAGCCTAACCGAACACGCGATAATTGAGTTGGTCGAAAGAACATTGACCTATCTTCTCATTGAGCTGTAAGAGAGGCGAGCTACCTTCTGTTTATGCGCATCCCTCAAATTAGATCGCGAATTCGACCATGCAGGTAGTCGCAGCAGACTCCGACAAAGACTCGTCCTTAGACGATCGCAATTAATTCGCGACTGGATGGGGGTCGAGGAGGGAGTTTGAGCAGGAGATGGTGGCGGGAGAGGGGGAGGGGGTTAATGGATTTCCACGCCGCCATCCGTACGGCCGTTCCCTGGAAGCTCGTCAGAGGTTCCATAATGCAGCACTGTGTGCAATTTTAAGCAACCCTTTATCCTGGCAGCCTCTTCCCCGTCCCCCACCCACCAACGCTCCACACGTATAAGACTCCGGTCCAATTACCTCCTTGCTACGCCGGCTGCTGCTGTTGGGAAGGGGTTGCATGATAGTTAATTACACCCCCTTTGCAACCCCCGCACCACCACCACCAGCATTACCACCACCACCACCGACGACGTGGCGTTTCCTCCTCCGCTCCGCTCCTACGCTCCTTCCATCTTCTCTTCCTCCTCCACCATTTTCACCCCCCTCTACCTCGTCTCCCCGTTCGCCCGTCTCCAACCCCTCTTTCGTCTCCTCTCTATCTCTCCTCTCCTCTCCCTCCTCCTCCTTCTCCTCCTCCTCCGCCTCCTCCGCCTCCTCATCCTCCTTCTTCCTCTCTTGCCGCCACTGCTAATTACTATTTTTAAAACATTAAAAGTAAAGTTTGTTAAATGAGTGGGAGTTAATTATGAAGCTACCGGGAGAGGCCGGAGGTAATTGGAGCGAACGACAAACAAAGGCTCGTACCTACGGCCATGGACTACAGCTACACTCAGCCGCGGTAGGCAGGCGGGTGGGCTACCTACTACCTACTTTATTTTCGCGGAGAATTTCTGATCCATTCGCCATCGTTAATCCCGGCCACTCGTCCTCGTCCGCGCGCGCGGAGCTCTTTCATTCGTCCTGCCAATTACCAGCAGCTCCAGGCGAATGTCGAACCGGTTAAATTGCGAGGCTCCTCCGCAGCCCAAGGCGAGGGCTGCACGCGAGACCGTGGTGTCCTCGTGTGCAAATTGTACGACTGCGACGCAACCCCGCGCACCCGATCCCATTCCTGTGCTCGTGCCCGTTGCCGTCGTTCCTGTTCCTATTCCCGTGCCCGTGCTCGTGCCCGACCGCATCTCACCGAGGAAAGAGGAACTAAATTCTCTCTCCGGAGTTCTGCACAATGCGCGACCTACTCGCGCGCCTGTACGTGTATTGTCAACTTTTTTTACAATTTTCTAGTTACTAATACGCGATTATTCATTGATCGACGACGCTTGTAATCGAACGATACTGAATCGCAATAGCAAAATGCGGCATCTGTCTCATATTTGAGCTGACACTGATCAAATTTTATTCATGAAAACATGCAAACTTGTGATACGTATCGATTTACTGAGGATTTATCATAAGTAGATTACGTACATATACGTGCAGGATAGATTTAAAAATCCGATTTCTAGTGTTTCTGTGTTCAACTGAAACAATGAATAATTAACAACCAATCGTGTAATTTTTTGAACATTTTCCTCTCGTTATACTGGTGTATAGTTTCCGTATTATTGTAAAAAAAAAAGGGGGAAGAAAGAAATAGCACCGGCTGTCGCATTAGCGAATATTAGGTGGGTCTCGCGGTAACTTATGAGCCAATAAGTTTTTTTAAGGTATCGCGTTTCATGCCATTTGCGTGGGCGAGAGAGGGAGGTATCTCCGACGAAATCAAATAACATGCGGGCGCGCGCGCGCGCGCGCGCACGCGAGGTTTGAGTTTTACGGTTATTAATTAACCGATACCAGATTTCTGCATTAGCGCTCCGTCCCCGCTAATGCATGGAATACAAGTACCGAGATAATGTGTGTCCTTTCCGCGGTAGATAGATACGCCCGATACGAAGATACATCCGCGTATCAACAAAGAGCTGGATGCATCGGCGTATTACTCCCTTCGACGTATATTATCTTTCATTACATACTCTGAAATACGCTCATCTCCCGTAACTCCTTGTTTTAAGACCGCTCGTTCTAAAAACAGGAATATAGAATGTCCTCGAAGGCTGGATTTTATTCTTTCGAGCCGACATTATTCGCGTTTGATTCGTCCTCTGCCGAGCAGCTCGGGATTGTTATAACGATACCGATATAATAGTGACATATGAATAAAAAAAGAACCACGATCGGACGGTACGTGTCGTCATAAATCCTGAACGCTCCGTTAGTAAGACATTTCTCACGCTGTTGATCTAGCAAGATCAAAAGAAAAAGACAGCTACGTGTCGTGGAGAAGTGGCGATGTAAATAGAAACCTCTTTAGGGACATAACTCGGCGCACGCCGTCTGTGAAAGACGTATGGCATCGGACGAGGGGCGTCGCCGGAGCCTGCGTTCGGTGTCTCCGTAACCGGCTCTGACGGATAGCGCCGGAAATAGCGAAAGGGATAGGCACGACGAGCCATCGTCGGATCTCGGATGGGAAGCGCAGAGCAACAGTCGAGCTCGCACCGTCTGGGAATCTCGCTGCATGACGCCTTTTATTTCTTACTTCATTCAAAAGGCATAATGCGGTCGTTTAATGCCGCTTGCCTCCCTATATTTTTGTATCGTGTAATGGAGATATACCATGAATTTGTCGAGCAACAGTTTCACAAAAAAAATCTGCATACACATTCCTAAGTCTAGAATCATCATATGAATCCGATAAGATGGGAAAAGACATTAAATTATTGAAGAAAATCGCGAAGAAAAATGAGATTGTTAGCGGCTGTAAAGTGTAGAAAATCGAGGAAGATGGCGAGGGATGAAGTCGCATTCAGGATTATTTACCAAACACAACGATACGGAACAGGCGCGCCAACCTATACATCAGTGTTCTTCTTTATCGAACGCTTCACGAATGTGTCGTATTTGGAATTATCGAACTTTAAAACAGATGCCTGCCGCAAACGCTTTTGCCGGTAACTTATATTCGTACTGGGCATGGAGGAGGGGGGGGGGAGGGAAGGGGAAGAAATGAACTAATGTAAATTCTGTAAAACAAAGTAGTTAATGATATAAAACACCCTTACGGTGATAGATAAAAGAGTAGAGATTTGTTCTCTCTCCTTATAATTTATCGTTCATTCTGCGCTAAATCAAAGTACTGTGTTAGAATCGGGAAATGCCATCGAAATATCTCCATTAGAAGAACGTTTTCCAGAAAGGCGGAATTGTAATACGCCTGCTGAATACAATTGATCTATCATCGGGGGGAAAAAAAAACCCAGAGAGGATTTTGCGGAATAGCAATTTCCAAACCTGCCAAGACACGCAACACAACTAAACGTTACCAATCTGGCGAAATCATTTATCACTAGCATGTCCGAGGCATTATACGGTATGTGCAAAACCATCGGACGAGGAGGAAGGGCAAGAGGCGAACGAACGGACATTGGGTTGTGTGATGGACACTCAATTACTTTATGTGCCGGCAGCTAAAAATAACTGCATATATCGCGCCGGCATTGCGCAATGTACCCACTTCTCTCGAAAAGAGTAACAGTAAACATGTCTAAACCAGCCAAAGTGTTCACTATTTAACAATTCCCACGACACATTATACAGTAATAGTTCCTGGATTAATAATATCAATTAATTTATCTTCCTTGAAAATTTTCTATGATATAGCAAATGTTATATTCATAAAAATGATGTTGCAACATCAGATTTTTTTTAATCACCCGTCTATCGCAAAATTAGCTATTTAAACAGCTCACACAAGTACGACGATTTTATAGGGGATGAAAAGAGAAGCGAAGATAAAAATATTGAACCAATGTGCGGTTTTGCTAATAACGAGGAAATAAATATCGTATGTTTCCGCGAGTGTGACGTCAAAATCGTGCAACGTGTGATTTCCATGGAAACAGAATCGTCGCGATGCAACGCGACGCGGTGGTTGTTTTACGAGTCTGTTTTTCGTCTATGCTAATATACGACTATGACGATCGTAATCGTTTCCATCCCCTACTGCCGGGCCCCAAACCCGATATTATCCAATGGGCTTGTAGATACTTTAGAGTTTTCGCGAGCGCTTCAAAGTAACTTTCCGAGGATTTAACGAGTTCGCCGCGAGCACCGACGCCGCTCTTATATTGTCTTCCGACTGTAAAAAAAAAAAAAAAGAAGAAATAACGCCGTTGCTCTCGCATCATTTGCTCATAATAATTCCTTAAAAGTTTCTAAATCATACTTTAAAGTCTTCACTTAACGATTCCTCTTCGGCTCATGAATAATATATTTGATTATTGAAGTAAAAGGTACAAAAAATACTTTATATGCCTCATATTTAGCAAGAATTCACTCATAGATGACAACATTCTCGAACACTGAATTCTCTCTACAGCTTTCTAAGCGTAAGACAAAGAGAAATAAAATCTCGACGTGGCGTCTTTTTAATTACACAAATTTACACGGAGCCATTCCCCGAACGCGGAGCGTCAGAATTCTCCGAACAAGGAAAGCCGGGTGGAAAAGCAGTGGCACGCGAACCTGGCCCTTCTGCCCCCTCACCCCATCTGTCGACCGCCGCAATTTGCCTGTTTTCCTCGCACTGTTGCAACCCTCGTACGAAGTGCTATCCCTGCTCGCTGACTCTTATTTCACGGATGCAATATAACCGCGAGCATAATCTCGAGATAGCGAGAATAATTCTTGCAACGGGGTTAATCAAAGCGTGTATATGCAACGTGTGTGTGTGTATACATATATGTGTGTTTAGCGCGCGCGCGCTAAATATTCGGAGCTACAGCAATCAGCAATAGTTTTTATACAAAAAATAAAAATTACCGCGATTGATTAGCAAATCTATAACAGTATGTATAAAATTTCATGTATAATATTTCAACGCATATGAGGTAATAAAATGTGAGTATAACATTTAATGAATTAGAATTAATGAGACCCTATAAAAGGAACACATACAACGCGAGATAAAGAACGATGCATCATTTTCAAATTATAATTACTCAGTCGAGGGAGAAAGACGCGGAGTGGGGGGGAATGAGGCACCGCGTAGAACAACGTATACGACAAGGGGGTGTTCCCCTTTCCGCCCCCTCCTCAGGGTATTGTATCCCAGGAGCCGTTATTCAGAGGAACCGGCTCGATTTGAGAGCCGCGGCGATGCAGCTGGCATTTAGCAGGCATTCAATTAAATATTGATCCAGCTCCGTTTAGCGCCGGTAAACAATTATGCACGCTAATTAATGCCCCGGCGTTGTCGGCGCAATCGAACCGAATCGTCCTCGAATACGCCGCATTCGGTTCGTCGTGGATCATCGATCTCACGGGGGATATACGTTCTTCTCTGTGGGCGAGTCGCTCGATCCTAATTAACATAGGAATATCGATCGCGAGGAATTCAGAAACGGTAGACGAATGAGTGACTTTGATATGAAATATGAATAACATGAAACAAGAATGACTCGAGTAAGGCAATAATTATTTAAAAAGATATTACGGAAAGTGCTTTGAGAATAAATAATTAATTCATTAAAATGCCTTTCATATCAAGAAATGTCTACTGTAAAATCACATTCTGTCTATCGTATATATTTCATTACGGAACGTTGAATAAAATAAAATTACGAATTTAAGAAAAATTTGTGGTCTTCCCCATAAATCGCTCGGCAGTAGATGCGTCCTGTAAATTTGACAAACGCATCCAACATGCCGCAACTAACGAGAGACGACGGCTTGTCGCGCGCACGTGTAGGAACGCGCGAGCATAACAACCGGCTCCCTTCGACAATTTTGTCTGCAAGGATACTAATTTCGTAACGTCTTCGTCTAATCATCCTAAAGGTCTCGCGGTGTGCGTGTCCCGTCGGCAGTACAACGAGCGTGACGAGCGCGAGCGGTGCAGCGGTGGTGAGGAGAGAGAGAGAGAGAGAGAGAGAGAGAGAGATGTGCAACTAGCGAGAGAGCCCCAGTATAATTAAAACAGCGCCGAGGAGAGTCTACGAGAAGAGACAGACACCGTGCTGATTTCATTAAACGTCTTACCTCGGCGCAGCCTGCTTTCTGTTTAGTTCGGGACCTTTCGAGGCTTTCATTTCGTTTGCCTGCGTCGAAGGGAAAAACCAAGAAAAGTATGAAACGCGGGGACGCGAACCATACCACGATTCTCGAGGCTCTAACGCTCGTTTTTGTACAAATTAGAATTTGCTATGTCAAATTTTCGTTGAAAATTTTGAGAAAACGAAGCATCTAATTTGTTCATCGCGTGGAAAAGAAAATTCAATATAATGCGAATATGATTTTGCAACAAAATATCATTTTGAGGAAAGAAAATCTATGACATCAGTTTCATAAAATAATTTTCAAGTTTCATTATTTAATTCCTCACTTTTAATTACCGTCTGTTGTAACGATTACTCGATTACATTGCATGCGTGTAAAATCATTAACCGATAGATTCGCGCCATTTACGATCACGGCGCGTCCAATTATAGGTTGTCAATCGCAGGGTGCCATGCCTCCAATCTACAGCCCTTCCCCATGTACGAGATGACACGGTCTGTTTACAGATTCTAATAATCCGCCGGGCGATTCCAGCGATAAATTACGCCGCCTCGTAAAATCCCTGCGAGGATCTCGACGCACCTCCGCCAAAGTTCCTTGATTGTTTACACGTTACCCCCCGCGCGTCTTTAGCGAGCAGTTTTACGTCCGGGAAGCGTGCATCGAAAAGGATCGTTTAAATCAGCCATGAGGAGGACTGTCGTGAGTAAAAGCATGCGAAGATGCGGGCAAGAGACGCATGTCCGTGTCCATTGGCTCGCGAAATTCCGCGGTACACAGCTGCGACATGAACAAGTTGCTCCTTAATGAATTTCTCAGCGGGCGCCCTTCGAAAATTCCCACGAGACCCTCTGAATCCCGCAGATCACATCGACATTCTGATTTACGCGCCGTGATCTTCGATCTTCGTAAGTATATGAATGTCGAACGACGGGAGGAATAACAACCCTTTTCCCCTCCAATCTCCTCTTTTCTCTCTTTCGCGTCCTAAAAGCCCTCCCTTTATTCGCGCCCGGAGCATAAATAATCCAAGCAAATTTATAATGACAATTACCATAAAAATTGTCACACAATAAAATATTCGGAGAAATTTACGATCGTTGAGCCCCGAGCGGGATTTTCTGAGAGCTCCGAAGAGGGAGGCCACGCAATTCCCTTCACCCTCCGCACCATCCCCTCCTCAAATGCGGTCCCGCACGTGAGCGCAGAACTTTACAGCCAATTATTTTATACGCCGCTTTATTGTAGCCATATCTTGTCTCCCGAAAGTTCCACGATTGGGATCTACGAATCGAACGTGGCGGACAACTCGATTATTTCGCGCTGCGAAATAATTCATACAAACTATTTATAGAATGAATTTGATTAAATGGCACATCGTTATATAAATTAATTTGTTTCATAGTATATAATAAATATATAATTAATTTATATCTACAAAAATATTTTAGAATTAATGAGACATCTATAGTAATATATTCAAACGTTCTTCATTTAATTCACGATTAAGTAATTTCATATAAAGCTGAATCCTTTGTATATTAGATATATGCTATAGAATATTGGATATTTCTACAACTAAATATATATTTACAATATTTACATGAAATATTTTATTGTAACGCTGGCCATTAATTACTTAACCAAAAAGCCCTGTCTTCGTTAACGTTAAATACGTCCCTGACGTGTTAGTGTAAATCAAGTAGTGGTAGTCCTCTCTTTCTCTCGTGGATCGTAGGGGTAAACGCGAGGGCGGGGTAAAGAGTGCAAAGGAGCCAGGAAGGGGCAGCTAAATGATCTCATTAGCACATTCCTGGCTGGCCGCCTCTTCCATGTGTCAACCGAACTCAGCTTACCCTACGAAACTGTTCGGGACGACTTAACTGTCGCGTAAATAATCTTCTGCTTGGGTACCGGCCCTAACGAACGCTGAATGTTTAACCAAGACGCTTCAATACAAGTGATATCGATTTTTTTTCAAGCACTACCAACGTCCGTCACGTTATTCGTTAAAAGTTTCATATCAATCAAATTAGCCTTTTTTCTATTTAATATTTGTATAATAAGATCCATATCCTGAAATAACATCCATGTCCTACTTACAATTGAACATTAACTTGTTTTATTTTTGGAATCTTTCAACATTGTGGTTGTGTATGTTGCAGCAAGCCGACCTATTCGTGATAAATTCTAGAAATAGGATTGTTAGAGAAAGCGCTGCCGGAACAATGCATAGACACCTGTTTGGACACGCGGGAATATATAAACGAACAACGTCCATTTGCACCGATGCGGAAGACTTTAAGGGTGGGTAGTGTGCAGGCAACCAAAATAAGTAGCCATCCTGCGCAACGGTCTCTGATTTTCTGATTCTATAACTTCGTTTACTTTTTGTTATTCGCTCTTGTATATACATTACATTAAAAAGATTAAAAATCCTAATCAATAAATTAAGACATCTCAATACTCGAGAATACAAACGGAGCGCTTTTAAGGAATTGAGGTCTGAAATCGTTGTCATCTTCCCTTCGTTTTCTTCAGACATTCGCGAACTCTCCCATTTCTTCTCTCTTTCTCTTTCTCTGTCTAAATAAGTCCGCACACGTACGCGAGAAACATTCAGCGTTCTATAGCGCGGCGCTAGGCGGATTTAATCCTAGCAAATTAATTCCATTTTCTCGGAGCATCGCGCATTCTCTGTGTTTCGTCCTTCATCAGCTTGGCTATGTGCAGCCAGCCCTTTCCCTTGGTATGCTCCCCTCCCCCCCTCCCCTTCGACCTTCTCTACCACCAAGTCCTAGGACTCGGTGCCTTGCTGAACCACCCCCGCAACCTCCCCTCACCGAAAAGCTATACTCGAGCCGGTCTACAAGGAATTGTTAATTGCTCGTGCAGCGCCAATTTGCATAAATCAATTTTAAATCAACTCTCCGGCCTGCGAAGAGTGCGCGCGGGGTGTCTCGCAGGTTGGAAACGCACAGGATATGCACAGGTGCTCGACGAGACGCGACGTGATGCAACGCAACGCAACGCAACGCAACGCAACGCAACGCAACGCAACGCATCGCATCCGCATCGCAACGCAACGCGACGCGACGCAACGCGACGCGACGCAACGCGACGCGATGCGATGCCAAGCGACGCCACGTACCTTTCATACCGTATACGACAACTTATACGCATTACACAGGGTGTCTTGAACGTCGAGCTATTCGCGAGGCGTCGATATGCGTGCGCGATCGTGCCGACTCACCACGACCTGCGTGTTCGAGTTAGCACGCGGTCGAACAGAGTAACCCCCGATGGTGTATCGAACCGACGCGACCGCGACGCGGGGGCGAAAAAGTTCCGCGGAGTGACAACGGTGTATCGCGTGACCGAGGAACGAGGAGCGCGCCAATGAAAGAAGGGACGTGGAATTTCAATGGCGCATAAAAATGAGATGTTTAGATGAAAACGAGAAGATAAGCGGACACGGGAGAACGGACGGCGGCCATTTAAATTGTAATTTTCAGTGCGAGTTCTATACGAGAGATCGCGTGTCCGTAATGTATGCGCATCTCAAGACGTTCCACGTTTGCACAGCGATGTATACCCTGCACCTCACGCCAGTGTCGCCGGACAACGCGCCATGAAAAACTAGCCGCCTTATGTAACCTTGATCGAATTTGTTGCGACATTCCCCGTTCGATTAAAAGACAGCTTACGAAAATAAGTATTTCTACAAAATTCTGCTACGAATTATTCTGCTTGCTATATTAAAAATAATCTATGTATCTCCCTCCTCTCTTTTTTTCTTCACTATCTATGTATATACACAAATAATAAAAAGATAAAAATTCTGAAGCGTACTATTCAAGATCTGAAAGCGAGACGTATCAAATGATACGATTTTCTTATAACGGCTTATAGTTGACTTCATACTATACAATGCGGCACGTTTGTCGCGCGGAATTGAGTTCTCGATCGGATTATTGAGAGTTTTAGTAGGTTTGAAACATGCAAAGCAGGAGACGGTAAAGTACCGAGACCAGCAGACCATTACTCGAAAGAGCGACTTGTTTAAAGAAACATACCTCGTAGAATGATGCCCCTGGGTATAACGCGAGGGTTGATCGCTCGTGTCACCCGCGATTATGGCGTCCCAAGACTGACTGCAGTACGTCACGCAGAATGCATGAATGTACAAAAATTATTCGAGAGACGAACTCGTTTGTATATGTATAGGGGAAAAAACACAGCGTTCGTTTAATTTAGGAATACTCGAATAAACAACGCATGTATGTTTAGAATAACGTGCAAAAGAAGTGATATATGCACGCATAAAGCGAATGTCTTAGAATATGCTTAGAAATGTATGTCTATGAAATAAAAACACTGAATGAAATCATTCGAAAATAATAGAAACGACACGGTAATAACTTAGTATAATAATATAGTGACATGTAAGTAATATAACAAAAATGATATGAACATTCTTTCAAAATAGCTTAAAAATTAGGGATGATATAAAAATTACACGACTTGATGTGATCGTCACCGATATTCATAAAATATCTTCCAAACGCTATATGTGCGCATTTTATTATAGAGTATTTAAAAAAAATATATATATATATTATAAAATCTCTTTCTTTATATTCAGAATATTATAAATTTAGAGAATAATAATTGATTGCAGGTTGCCGAGTATGTGTGGAGGTACCTTTACCTAACTTAGGTGAGTGAATTATATTATTATTATATTATGCATGCAATTAATTTATTCGAAATCCGATAGCTTAATCGATCTACCGACATTTTGCGATTAACAAATTCTTCGTTTTCTATGCTTTAAGTAAATGAATGGACGTGACAAAATATACTACGAGATTTCGCAATTTCGAAATTCGTAGATTAATATTTTCCTGTTGTAAGGATTAAATTATTCAGCGAAGAAATCACTTCATGGTGCGCGTGGCGCATTCCCGTGCTATAGTAGGGTTGCTTCGTATAATATACGGCCAAGGCAGGTATTTGTATCTGTAACAGTAATTACTAGAGCGCGCAGATACATTCTCGCCAGAATTAATCGCGTGAGTATTGATCAATTCTCAGGAAACGTAAAGTCGCTTTTACACGCAGATCTCTAATGTAACAGCGTGGAATGCGTTTAATTCTCTCATGGCAATATATAACAATTTTTTTTATCATTAAAGAAAAACTAAATAATATCAACTAACATATAAGAACAAATTAAATACTCTTTCAAAATTCAGTATACTGCGCTTTGTACAATCACATTTTATTGAATTTTTCCTTCACATCGATGAAACCACCGCATCGATGAAGAACATCAGACATTACAACGTCATTGTTCCGCATAATTAATTTTGTACAATTCTCGATTGTTTCTACGCGACGACGACGATGACGACGACGACGACGACGACGAGGACGACGACGAGAACGAAAACGACGAGGATGAGGACGACGTTTCATCGCGACGCGCTGCGCCGCGGCACGCAGGGCGGCAAACTTGCACGATTGTTTTGAAACGAAAGTAAATTTAATTTACCGGCTAATTATCGCCCGTGCAAAGTTCTGAATTAAACTTGTAATTGGCTTTCGCTTGATTCGAAGAAATTGTACTAAGCCACCCTTTCACCCTCTTCTTCGTTCTCTCTCTCTCTCTTTCTCTCTCTCTCTCTCTCTCTCTCTCTTTCTAGACACCCATCCCCATCCTACTACGACGAGACATTCTATGTAATCTCCTATATAGATGTGTATGTGTATCGATACGCACGCAAGGGAAACCTAACCCAACCTAGCTATCGCAGGTCTTATCGTATGCCAAACTAAATGTTGTACACGTTAAACCTAGTATAAGCCTATCTTCAGCAATTATTCTTAACAGATTGTAAAGAGATATTTTTGAATGTAGATAGGCGATCGTTAATCTTTATGAGTGATTGTTCCACGCTACGTAAATAATAATAAATTAATTTCATGAACCGAGAACGAAAAATAAAATACTTGTGAATACCAAGTATCTTTAATGAATAGTGCTTGAAACTGACCGGTTACGAAAATATAGACATTCTCGGTCAATTGTACCTGAAACGTACTCCAACTATTCGCAATTAAACTTCACAGATTGTTTTTGGACAATAAATGCAGACGATGTACATAGTACGATATTAGTCGTTACTTGAGTCGTCAAAGCCAGGTTGCTACTTTATCGCAATTAATTGAAATTTATTACTCTCTTCTACGTGTGGTTCAAAAAATCAACTATATATCAAGTAATTAATTTTCAATTATCCAGCAATTCATTGGCTTCATATTATTGTACATATAAGTACTATTTCAAATCGCATTCCTTAAATAAGGTCTTGAAATAAAGCTTCATCCATCTTCTCTTGATTAGTACCATATTAACGCTTCTATTATTGCGTCTATAAATTTTGTAAACGGATAAAATAAATTTTAATTTTACCTGGGCAAAAGCTCTCCTCCCGAGCCTTCCTAATTTTTCTGGAAAACCGTTAAAGATACTAGGTTTCCTTTTGAAGAACAAAAGAACGCGCTAGGAAACGGCACAAAAGCTTAATTACTCGCTGTTCGAAAAACGGTTCGCGAAGTATTTTAAAATTCCTGAAGAGAGTACCAACACGCAGAAAACGATGTTTAATCTGAGAAACGTTCAAGTTCTCGAAAAACGATCCTTATTATTTTTTAAAATGATAATAAGTAGCGCGTGCATGGACTGTGTGCGTTTGTAACAATTATTTCTTTATTTGAATCGACCCTCAAAAAGGTTGCCCACCTCTGCCTTAAATAACAATATAGAGATTTTCATCGCCCGTGCACCATCGTACACGCACACGCAATTGTAGAATTTCACGGTGTACTATGTGGGAAAATGGCTCTTTGTTTAGAATGTACGCAAGTACGCGTATACACACGTGTAGGGCAGATACGGTGAAACAGATAAGGGAAGATACGACTCAGCTTAAGGAAGCGGTTAATTACCAGAAGACAGTAAATTGCCAGTAGCACTTATGCTTTGCTTATATCCAAAGAAACCTTTATCCCGATCACAGATATCTACGAGTAATAATCTTCTGATCGTTTACAAGTTGATTAGCAATGAGCTCAAAGATATTGACTGCTTGGAAAAAAAAAAATGCAAGCACTACTTTTTTTCATTATTGTTTTAATTTAACTTCAATCTATAAATAAATATAATTTCATTCAATCTGATTACGAATGTGATCCGGTTTATTACAACCGGCTTAATGCGGTTTGCATTATGATCTAGCTTGCTCGGATCTCTTTTAAACTAACTTTTTATAGTTTCCTTTCTCTATATAATTAACGGAATGTTAGGCTTTTTATATAATTTTGGCAAAAGATGATTAAGAGAGTGATGGGAAAGAAAAGCCAAGCCATGCATCCGTGAAATCGAAGATAGTATACATGTGACGTCACAGGACACGTCGCTCAAAGCTCGAGAATGGCCGGAAGTCGTGAAATGGGATTACCTGTTCATACGTATGCGGCCGTTCCAAGGTGATAATTGAATAGATAGCCGTCCTCTGCTTCTTCCACCTGGCCACCTCTTCTTCGATTTTCCTTCGTTAGCGACATACCGGTCCGCGATATCCTACGTGACTGCAAAAAAATTTGTCATAAACGTCAGAAGAGACCGTTCCTAACGTGATGAACGTTCACCCACGGGGGAAATGGTTTGCTCACCGATTTCTAAGGTTACGAAGTAGATAAAAGTCTTCTTTTTTGTAACATCAATTATGTCGCGATTCTAACGGAGACATTTAAATATAAAATCTAATTTTAAAAAAAGTAACGTTTTAAATTCACTCTAGGCAAGCTTCAAATTGAGTTAGCCTTGAATGAATTATTTCGGGATATAAAGGAGACTAAACATAAGACTAGACCAGACCGAGCTAACTTGGAATACGTTGCTTAAAATTAAACCAAGCGAGACTAAATTAGACTTAGGCTGTACATCAGACTAGATTAGATGCGAACAGAGACTGCGACTCACACCGATCTTTCGCGAATACGACGATAGAGATAAAAGAGTGCGGCACGAATTAAAAATAAAAGCTGCGGCGTGGAAGACCTGTTTCCCATTAGAGTCTCTCTGCAGGCGTTTAATCACCCAATTAAGAGGATTTTCACGTATGTTAATTAGTCAAAACACATGCGAAGCGTCATTTCTCTTTCCTCTGGCGGCACTTAAGCTTGAGGCCTCGATTGCACTCAAGGGCTAAAAAGAGATCAAAAGGAGACACGTCACAAGGGGAGTACTACGTGTACGTACACGTGTGCGTGGTACAAAGACACGTTGTATACACCTAAATGTATCCGCTTAATTCATGCATTTTCAAACAATGTTGATATATCATTTAGTTTCGAGATTTAGATGTAAAATGATTGTGCTCTTAGAATTTCAAGCTTTTGAACTAGCAGGAATTAAGCAGATACACTTATGCCTCTGCTGCATATTCCAGATCATTTCTGAAAAGTCTAATTTCAACACTAGGCAGAGGCACATTTTGCGGATGCTATTAAATTGACATCTCGTATATCAGAGAGAAGAATGGTGTTGCTCACGGGAGTCCTCTCTAGTTCAAGCTGAGATTAGCAAACATTTTGGCACGAGTACAATACGGAAGGGATTCTGCGTCTCGTTTCCTTCGTTACGTCGGTAAATCCAAAATGATTTTTTTTTCTTTTTTTTTTTTTGGCAGATAGAAAACAATATTTATTACTTTCTACTACTTTATGTTGTGCTACTACAAATGTAGAATTTATTATATACAAATGTACAAATGTCGTGAAAAATATCGCGCATTTTAAAATTGTTAAAATAATTTTAAGATAATATATATAACTCGATAAATTGAATTTTTGCCAAAAATGCATTTTATCCGATTATTTGAAAAATCATTATCCTCGAAGATTATTATTCCTCTTCAAACTTTTAATCATTTCCTATTTTTTGAAACTGGTGTAGCTGTCGGAAGCTGCAACTGCGGAACCCTTTCACCATAATCATAATGCCCCAGCAGTGTTAATGAAAAAACGTACTATCGTATTACCAATTACATTGTGATTTTAATGAAACGCAAGAATCAGAAAAAAAGCGCTGACGCATTGCGTCCGGTGCGGTTATTCGAACGGGGAGTCGACTTTTTAATTGAGAGCTTTTTATATTATACGGTTATAAACGCGCGCGGCGCGCAAATGAACTACCCTTTATCGAGCATTGTGCTCGCTTTCGCGTCAAAAGCGAAAATCCGCCGATATCATCCGTCGCCCACGTCCGATCGATTTTCAACATTTAATTATCCGGCGCATCAAAACTGGTCGATAAATCGAATTAAGAAAGTCCGTTTGTACTGATTATTTCCGGTGGCGAGAATCTGGAATTTCAAATAAATTCGTATTTTCCCGAAACACAGCATATAATTATTTGAACGTCCGCGCAGCTATTTGAAATTCACGGATCATTAATCAACAGAAAGAATTTGTTTTTGTCGAAACTAGTTTTGTCATCTGGTTTATAACGTACTTCAACTATAATTTCGTCAACTTATCAAACAATACAGATTTCTTTTTTAAAGTGACATGGATTGAAAATGGCCACGGCTACAAGTAATTTGCGAACGCATCGCGACGCTAACTAAACGTGACGTCGCTCGAGCAGCTGCCTGTTGCCGATAAATCTTCTCTACGATGGTAAATTACATGCTTTGCCTAATATTAATTACGGTCATTATTCACGCTCGCATTATTGAGCGTCCACGTGTCTCTATCGTCAAAAACAACGAAGCATGGTTAATTCGCTATCTCCACGTTACGTCGCTATCTCTACACGATTGTTATCGGACCAACGACAATCCTTATCAGCGATTCGTACTGTCGGATATCTCGTATCCTTTCCGCCGAGATTCTCCTTCTCCATCTGTGCACTCGTGCCGTATATTCCGAGCACTTGTTAAATCGGTCTTCGTCCCTTGTCGGAGATTCGCGTCGTGTCCGTGGATTCTGCGGTAATAACTGGACGCCATTATAAAACCTCCTGAGGGAAACCAGCTAAGGGTAGTTCCTCCCTTCTGACGAGGGGTTCCCCCCTTCCCCTCTCGCCGTTCCTTTCTTTCTCCCCTTCCCTTACCGTTTCCCCCTTCGTAGCGTCCACCATCCCGTCGTCGTTACTACCAGGATACGGATTATCTCCGTTGACCGACGATATTTCTTTTGCCGTGATTCCATGAGTCTCGTTCTGCCGTTTTCGACGTACGATTTTCCCAGATCTTTTCCTCCGCGTATCCTTTTTTCCCGTCATTTGCCCTCAGGAGGCACCTTTTGCTTCCCTTTCTCTTCCCATCGTTCCTTCTTGCGCGGTCACCACACACATAACCCTTTTTCTCAACGAATCCAGGAAACAGACGTGGAAAGTTTTGCCGACGGTTATAGTGCAGTTGTACGCGACTACTCCGTTTCAGGTGCGCAAAAGCCCGTCGATGATATGAAGGCAATTTTTAATTGATCGTTCCTCGGGGAATTTAAACAGAGAGAGAATACAACAAGGCTGCATGTCCTTGTAGACACTGAAGATTAATCGAATAGGCGAGAGTAATTCCCCAAAGGTGAGAGAGTTCCTCCTAACGTCCGAGTAGCGCCGAGTTTGTGAACGCAGCTGTACAATCTACGTATATGAGCGTCAATACGCGAATGACGATATCGCCCAATTTATAGCGAACCGGATTGAAGCGTAATCCCCTCGTATGGTACGCATGGGGTGCCGCGTAATAATGATTCGAGTGAAAATATAACAAATATAGCCGCTGCGCTGCTGCCACCACTCGAAAATGTCTAAATTAGAGTGGACTTGGTTGAGCCGCCAGCAACTCGATGAACCGAACAACTCAATCGAGCGGTCAGAACTCAATACGCACGAATAACCAAACGAACTTTATCTGCAATTCGATGCGCAAAGAAACAAAGCCGTATCTATGCGCATTTCTCTTTTTATCATCCACCCACCGTATGCGCAGCAGCCACATATATAGAAAATTCACCATCCCACCGCTTTAAAACGCATACGACGAGCTTCGTATTAGACGTTATTCATAAGTAAATTATCGAATCCTTTTTACTCAAGCGTTGAGCATGCTAAACACACCAAAGCCCATATGGACGAAGGAACGGTGCGCCGCGTCGGGATTAAGGAGGAGGATGCGGTGAGGTAAGGGAGAAAGGGACTCTGCCGTTAGGCGGGCGGCAGAGAGGAAGCGGACGAGGCGAGGGTAAAGCACTAATGAGCAAATAAGGCGAAAAAAGGTGAAAATTCATTAGCAGTCAGCTAGCAATGGGCGACGGTGGAAAGGGTTACCGAGAATCGGCGTAACTCTTTTCCTAGTAAAGGACTCCGGGCTCGACAAAGGACTCTAAAAATAAATATATAATTAAACATCGCGATAATGAACTTCTTTATGCAGCGTGGCTGAGCGCGGGATACGCGTGGACAGATGCCCCCTCTCCCCTCCCCCTTCTAAGATCCAACAATCCCGTTTCTCACGTAGAGCGTGCAACCGCAATCTTTGCCAGGAAGCTTATCAGTTATTACGGATCCTCTCGCTTTCGAGATGAAACTGTTTGCCTTCCCTCCCAAGCGTTATGTATCACTGTAAATTTTCACAAACCTAACTTCTCTTTAGCGAGCACATATGCCAAACTTTAGTTATACTTTGTGAACCGAAGCATTGACACGTAAATTTATCAGTTCTTGTCGAGATATTTTTAGATTTAGATTTTAAACTTACAACCTCTATATCTATATTCAAACTCTGACTGGCTCTTCTGTTCTCGCAGCGATTTAATATCAAAGAATCTCTTTCTGTTTCATCTAACCATTAATAGAATTTATTCATTTACTTTTAATCACGCAAATTAATTAAATGAAAACATAGCGTTTCTTTTTTTGTGTACCAGATATATGCAAGATTTGCTCTTTCAACACAAATAAATTTTAAACAAAATTAATTCAAATATATATATATATATATATA
>Ga0157363_1000785_pt1 | contig 25103 bp, 8 predicted proteins | sample AttsexASBM1_FD_111477 | JGI IMG/M metagenome (GOLD analysis project Ga0157363, IMG submission 111477) | Fungus gardens microbial communities from leaf cutter ant in Ribeirão Preto, State of São Paulo, Brazil - Atta sexdens ASBM1 | ecosystem: Host-associated > Fungi > Mycelium > Unclassified ... | reverse complement strand
TCTTTTGATGACAATCTGAAATAATAGAGAGAGAGAGAGAGAGAGAGAGAGAGAGAGAGAGAGCGAGCGAGAGACAGAGAGAGTATAAAAAAGCGCGCTAAAATATTTTATGATAACGTAAAAAACTCCGCTTCATTTTATTTTAACATAGAGTATCAATTAGTTTAATCCAATTATAGGTATTTATATTTATCTAATTTAAATGTATATTAAAAAATATATTCTTTCGTTATTTTCTAAGATCAAAATTACGAAGAGAGGCTAAAGCGTTCTTCTCTCGATGTCTGATCGCGTAATCGCACGATGTTTTACATTTCTACGTCTTTTTACGGAGAATAGAGTATTCCGCTTTTGTGTCGCGTACGCTTTTCTTTACGGTACACTTGGTCGAGGTAAGGACAGGCCAAGCCAAACTGCAACTGCAGGAATCGTGCCAAGATTCGACAATCCACCCGCCGTCGGTTTTGCTGGTCTGCATGCCAGCCTGTTGTTTATTCGTATTCGCGAGATAAGAACAATCCGCGGTTCCCGTATTTGTTTTCGCGAGGCGAGAAGATCCGTGGTCTCGAGTACTGTGTCTACAAGAGCGCACCGTTACAGCAACGGTGGAAAGAGAGATTATATTAGTCGTTGAGAGAAGAAATAGTTCCGGCGAGCTGTATATTCGTGTCCCGGATGATTAGCGCATTTCTTCTCTACTCTTGAGAGCAAAGGTTTGAGAGAGAAAGAGAGAGAGAGAGAGAGAGAGAGAGAGAGAGAGAGAGAAGGAAAGAGGAGTTTATTTTACAGTAGTGCAAAGACTTAACTTTGCTAGTATAATAAATTAAATTGTACAAATGAGCTGGAAAAGAAAGACAGAAAAGATAAAGATGATAGTATGAGAGGAGAAATTCCTCTAATTTTACAACTAAATAAAATCATAAGAATGAAATTATATTTCCAGCTTTTAACGTGCAAGTGCAATTTTTGAAAAATTATGCATGTTGATATAGACTAATGGTTCGAACGTTTTGTTGCAAATATTTGTTTCTTGATTTCCCGGAATGATACGGAGTAAAAAAAGACTCGTTTATGATTTCTATTAGTATATAAGAAACACAGTATATTCGAGATTTTATTTCTTGACACGCCCGACGGGGAACTTTATTTCTTGGCGAGAACGCACGCGAGCATCCATCTCGCCCCTGAGGGGTCGGTACGGAAGCAATCGGAGCGTAAAATCGAACGAATTCAATTTCTGTCTTGATTCGCCGACTTCATTATTCCTTTACACACAGTTAGCTATATACGCAGCCGAGCCCCCTGTACATTTGCCATCGCCCCTCTTGGCTCCGTGATTAGAGGGGTCGTTCTCCTCGAGGTTTCAAACGAGAGCGAAGATGTTGCTAGTTCGAACGATTCATTCAACGAAACGGAATTTGAGTCACGATCAAGATGGAGACATAGAACGAAGGGATGGACTTTCGGTATGAGTGAGAGACGAAAGAGTGATGTCGGAGAACGAAGAGCGATGGTTGGATCTTCCTCTTCCAGCAGGAGAGCTTTCTCTAGAGGCTCGCGAAAAAGTGAGGGAAAACTTTTAGGTAGCCTTTTGGGAGAGCTTGTCATAAACTTTTATTTCCAAGAAGATTGAAAGGATTGCGAGGCGATTTAATGAAATGTCTTGTCTCCTCGTTCCGCCTTCAAATATTCGTAGATAATCACAAAAGATTGGAACGATTATTGCGCGAATTAAATTCTGATATTAAAGTTTTAACGGAATATTCGATATTCTTTCAATTACGAATCTGGATTTTAAAAAATGGATACTCGCAAAGATGCTTTTTATTTTTGTTAGTTAGTCGCAATTGCACAATAATTTTAAACACGAGTACATTGTTAAATTTATTTATAATATCAAATTATATTTATAAATTTAGTTATTTTTAAATATCTATAGTTTGTCTGTTTCTACTCTACTCTCTAAATTTTGCGGAGTGAAATCTCGCTCGAAGAGACTAAAAATTTAGCCTGTCTTAAAAAAAGAGTGAAAATACGGCCAGTCTTGATTAAAAGTCGCAGATTTTCACTTTTTTTAATGTGAGATTTACTCTTTCGAAATGAGATTCACTCCAAAGGAGTGGAATCTCAATCCCTTTTTTGGAGTGAAGTTCCATCTACTCTGGTATCACTCGGAATGAATCTCATTCCCAAAAGAATAAAGCTCACTTTAAAAAGAGTGAAAATCTGCCACTCTTGATCAAGAGTGGCCGTATTTTCACTCTTTTCTTCAAGAAAATAGGCTAAATTTTTCTCTTCGAGTGAGATTTCATTCCATGAGATTTAGAAAGTATAATTAAATTAAAACAGGAATTAAACAATTGGTTTGAAGTTAAATAATTTCATTTGAGAAAATATATTTTTTATTCAGTTTTATTATTTACTAAGTAATGTGTTGCTTTTGAAACTAATCACAGAGATGGATTGATCTACACATTAAAGTTAAAAATAACAGAATGCTAACTCAAAAAATTAGGTTACCATTGCTTCTTTAATATTTATATAACAATACAGAAAACGTTCGAGATAAACTTGAGACAAGGATCGGATAGACACATCTAATGTCAAACGTGTGCTAAGAATACACTGTGCCGATGAATCTGGGATTTGAAGCACCATTTGCTCAATAGAGTTCAGTTAGACTTGAACACAGTTTCCTCGAGTTTGGTTTCCGCGTATTTGAGCGAAGAAATTGGGAAAAAGACGGCGAGGGAGGTTTAAGGAAGAGAGAAGGTGCTACATACGCTCTAACTGAAGAGGCAGAAGTATTACGGGCGGTAGAGAGAGACGGTTCAAGTCAAGGTTTGAAAGGGTAGAATTTCGAGAGTGCTCAAATTGGATCAAGGAAACTGAAGGCTGCGTCGAGACAGGGGCGAAGAGAAGAAACGAGAAACAGAAGAATGGCCTTAACGAAATGCGACATTCACTTTTCTCCGAGCATTATAAGGTTTGTCGTTGGAGACTCGCAAAAGAATAACGAGGATCGAGTTATACTTTCAACGAGTATAATGTTATCCAAAACATCGTTGATTTCTTCCAGTAGGAAAAAAATGCTGGCGAATCTTGTTAAAAAAAATATTTTATATATTTAAGAGTCGTTTATTATTTTCTTCACCGGTACACATACATACGCAGTAGAGTGTACAATTGATTTTTGGCGCGGTAAGTAACACGCAGCATGCAATCTTGCTTTCCTCAAAGGATGCTAACAATGTTCGTGCTCTTTTGAATAATGTTAACGTTGCTTTTATGTCTCTCGTAGCGCTTTATTTTGCAGTGGTTCGTACGGTACGGTACATCCTCGTTTATTACGCCGTAATCAACGCGCATATTGCGGTCCGGGGATATTTTAGACCTTATCTTCAGACATTTAAAGCGCGTTCCACGAGGGTTTCTCGTGCAAGCTCGTAAATGGTAGTGCCAAGTCCCTAATTTCCATCGGCAAACCCGCGCGCGAGCGGTGGGCTGCAACAATGTGCCCCCCGTTCACTATTTGGCGCCTGATACGCACTCCGGCTATGCGGTGCGGGTTACGACTTCACGGTAGATTCAATTCTGCCGGCCGTCGCGCCCTCACCCGAGTATAAATGCAAATGAAAATGCGGTCCGACGCGGATCGGGGAAACGTGACTTCTGTGCACCGCATTTTCGTCCGGGCTAGAAACAACCGGGGAATAATCGGAAACGAGGTTTAACCCGGAGGACGCGCGGGCGCGCGCTCGTGCGTCTGTATCCGTTCGTTTGGATTTGCAAGTCTCCTGTATTGGGTGGTTATCGAATCCACGTGCCCCGTTCCGTTTGCCCACATTCACCGTGCCCGGTCACCGCGGTTTTTTTTCCTCTCTTTTTCTTCTCCATTCTTCTTGTTTCTCTTAACGAGCGTTGCATGGAACAAAATTCTGGACGACACCGGCAGTCGGTTTGATTACCATTATTTTGCCTCGTGCTTCCTCTCTGCTCTTCGACCTCGCTTCAGTCTTTATCGAGATGGATCTCCGAGTTTTTTTTCCCCCGTTTTTATATAGAGTTGCAGTTATTTGTTTCTCGGACAGAGATAGACATTCGGTTTTAATAATGTTTGACAATCGATATTCTCTAGACTATTTTCAGATATCTGATCAAATCCGATTTCGAATAATAGAGATACATGTATTTAGAAGAAAGCACAAATTGGAAGATCATTAAAACGGCGCTCTGTTAAAGTTTTGATTATTTGCAGATTAATTAAGTCTCTTTTGACAAATTCATGCAAAATGAATATTTTTACAATTGATCCAAGCAGATAATTCTTTCGAATTAAAACCAATTCTGAATATTAAACATTATTAAATTTATGTCAGATTGTAATTCCAATTTATTTTCAATCATATGTCATTAATTTAACTAAAACAACAAAATTGAATAATTTAACTTAAGAAAACATATTAATTTAATTCAAATTTAGTTTACTATTTTCTAAGTGCATACATTATTAATACTTTGGACATGTTTGCTTTGAAATCATAAAAATGGATTGATTTACACATTTTGAAACACAAGTTAAAAATAACAAAATGTTATTTAACTCAAAGGATTGAATTACATTGGTCCTTATCTAACAGTGTAGTCTCAGTAATATTTATAGAAATCTGTCTTGTTATATTGTTGTTTCCGATTATACGTGGAATTGTAACGGCACAAGTTATTGAATACTGCTCATGATAATCCTGTGGATGGTTAATTCTACGGCATAACGAAGCGATTACGAGTCGAGCCCGGCCTTCGAATACGATGCACGTCGTACTGAAAGCGGATTTGATAATATCAAAGCAACAAGGATAATACGCACGAGGACTCCTTCATTATGGATTGAAATCAAAGTGTCTGTTCGATCGAATGATCCACTCCGACTCGATGACGTTGCATGGAGAAGCGTCGTTTCGACGAATGACGCACGGATGCGCATCAATTAGATGCGGTACGCGAGGCGAAGAGGAGTTCCATGCTTCGACCTTGTCGATCGGGGAAGCGAATGACGGGAAATGGGAGCCGGGAAGTGGGTGGGCCAGCGAACACGGGGTTAATTACTTTCCGTATGCCTCAATGGGGTTGAAACTGTCGGCTCGATGTTGCACGAGGGACGCGTGCGAGTGACAGCTGCCTGCTTCCTTCTTCATTGCATTATCGATGATCATCGATGCTCGAGAAGTGCCAGGACTTCGTTGTCTTCTCCAGGACGAAAATGTGAATTGCCTGATCCATCCAGCGTAATGAGTCTGACGCGACGTCGCCACTGGGATTATCGTTGTTAAGATGACATAAGATCTTGATGCGATTAAAACCATTGATTCGGCTCAAACAAAACTCGATGATTAATGTGTGTATGGGTGTTTTGCTCTCCTGGAAATTCAATTTTTTTGTATATTAAATGAATAGCTGGATATACTACTTGACTTACTCTAGTAGGCTATTGTTATTTTTGATTATCTTCTCAGCCACTAGGGTCTGTGAAACTCTACAACTTTGTTACGCTATATCTTTGGACTGATTACGTATTTTTTTAGTTCAAAACGTGTCAAATTTATATCTCGAAGGCAGACAAAGACAGATAAATATGAATCAATTAAATAATTAGTATAATAAGTTTTATTTTCAATTAATTACAATGAAATTTTATTGAAAATTCAATTAATTTCAAAGAAATTTTATTTAGAAAATTCACAAAAAATGACTACCTTGAATAAAAAAATTATCAAATTTTTAAATTTAATGTTCAAGCAAAAACTCGTAGGATTTTCTTAGTTGACCTTTTTTGGTTAACAAAAAAAAAACTAAATTAAATATAAATTATATTCATTTCTAAGAGAAAAAAAAGTACGATATGACTCGCTTAAAAAAGTATAATTATTTGAACTATCGAAAACCGATATTTTTGAAAAATCTACATATCATAAGTTTACAATTCATAAATAAAATTTTATTATTTAAACAATATAAAATGATAGATGAAGGATGTACATGTATAAATATTATTATAATATACTATATAATTAAGTTATTAGGATTTAGTTTAGAGGATGATGCAACATTCGCTCTAAAGCAATATATCTACTCTGGCCGAGTGATCTTCGAAGACTGACAGAGACTCTACAAAAATGTAGAATTAAAAAGAATTATTTCAATATAATAAATAGTAGAAATTTTATAATCTCTGTCAATTTTCAGAAAAATAGCTCGCTTATTTTTATACTATCCGAAACTCAGTAAACGTATATTTAATACAAAATAAAGGAATATCCAGAACGCCGAAAATTTAAGTTAGTCACGTATAGGTTCCAAGTACTCTCTTTGAACTTTTGTGTATTTTCACATCGAGAATAATGCAAAAAAAGAAATATCCTTGCAGGCTATTGTATCAGGACAGTTAGTAAGTTTTTCAGCCTCAATCCGAATCTTCAAATTATAAAAAAGTTACAGCAATATAAAAAATCGCAGGATACGTTGGACCATGAGTAGTTTGCTAGAGTTAAAGTAAAGACCGAATTCCAATGATAGTAAAGTCGAAGACTTTTAGTAATTTAGAAATTTGAAGACTTAGTGTACTGTAATTCGTAATAAAACAGATGACTTTAGGTAAAATAGGTAAAATAGGTAAATAGTATGTTTCTCAGGTGTTTATATTATTTTGTCCCTATTTATTTATATATATATCTATATATATATATATATATATATATATATATATATAAATTCGAGAGAATTTGAATATAAATGTCATAAAGTAGAACAGTTGCAAAATTAATTTTATACGGAATGTAAAAAGTTATAGAATTTGTGGAGCGCTATGTGAAAATGAGTGATAGAAGTTTAACTTAGAAATTATTCTGTTTCTTGCTTGCTTTTCTACGATGTCTTTAAAAACCACCTTTTAGACAAGGTCGATACTTTTAAAAGCTAATTTTTATTATGATTAAGGAAATAATTTTTCTTAAGTCCACATTTCTCAGATCTATTTATTCTCTTAATCTTTCTTAGAATACATGGATCTGTTATTATATACACATATATCATGATGGATTTATTACGCATTATGTTTGCATTCATTGATTCATGAAAGTCTCTGCGGATCTCCAACTTAAGCTTCTCTTCACTCGATGCGTCGCGAATTTAATCCAAGGATCACAGAAACGGGGGTTGGAATTGTACTATAATGATCTTAATACCTAATCCCGATTCACGGCTACGTTTCCATCTCTACTTTGCAAGTATCATTATCAGAATAGTTTAAAGGAGAGCAATACGCAGGCACAGTTAATGTGCTTCCTTCCAGTTACACATCCGTTTTCTGCTTACACCTTTACGTTCTCTTCGTCTTCTAGTAGACGTACAGATGTTCGTTTACTGAATATCAACTATATTAATTAATACTTAGTCAAATGCTTATATTTGTCACAATCAGATACAATGTTTTGATGCATTTTTAGAATTACATAATTATATCTAAATTAATATAAACGGGTTCTGTATAATTAAACTTTGTAATTTTTTTTAATTTGTTGTTGAATCCAGAATTGAAAACTGATCATCACATTAAAAAAAAAGAAAGAACGTTACTGAATGTTAAAAAAATATAAAGTATTTTCAAATATTTATATGAATGCAATGAAAATTTTAAGAAAAATAACATTTAGATTATATCGGATATACATATGTATGTATATACTCTGATGCAATCGAGTTAGACAGATAGCCTGCACGATTTACTAATATTGTTTGTTGAATTTATCATGTAATTACTGACAAACAGCAAATAGGGTATATTAAGTATTAGGTTATATACACGTAGAGTCCAATTATCTTATTAATTAATGGGTCTATTTAGTAAGAAAAATTAATTTGAAGTATTTATATACAATTATTATTTATTGAAACATAGAGAAAAAAACTTCACCTCACCTACATTAAAATTATTAAAATATTTACTTTCACCATTAAATATTTTTATACTTTTATTGATTTATATTGATAAATTCTTTAACATTGTTAATTTTTTACTTTAGTGTGATAGTATTATATTTGATAAGATTATTTTCGAGTAGACATAGAATCCAAGATTCTTGTTTCTTTTTTCTCTTTCTCCTGATAGATAATTTTTAAAAAAGAGACAAAAATGGATGTGTTTTAGACAGACGTAACAATGTTTACTTTTTTCTTGTCTTCCTTCTCTGTCGGACTGATACCTGTATAAGGTGACTTAAATATAACTCCTGGTAACTATGACGGCCGGGAAAACAAAAATTAAAAAAAGTTTCTTCCCGACCAGCCAGTCGTGCCGGAAGTGGCGAATGCGCTCTCAACTCTTATGTTTCCTTTCGCTTGCTGTTCTCCTTTTCGTATCGCTGTGTCACCCCTGTCATCACGGCGGGATTAACTTCCTTCGCCGCGTGAAATTAAATTATCAAGTTTTCAAGCGCGACCGAGAGGGAGAGAAGAGACGAAAGATCTGCGCGTGGTGTGGTCTGTAACCGGCACTGAACCGAGTCCGAAGCTTTAATTCGATTAATTATTTAAATCGCCAACGGCTTGCAAATACGCCTGTCACTTTTACGCAAGCGGACTGCTGCAATTCTTCCCCAGTCTCTCTTTTCCTTTTCTCCGTTTCCTTTTCTCCACTTTTTCTTCTTTCGTCAACGATACGAATTCCTCCTAACGGGTTAAAATTACTGTGTACTATCATTTCAGTGACACAAACAAATTTCCTCCCTGGTATTTTATACTTACTGAACAATGCGAAGTAGTTGGAAAACTCTACTGATGGGAATTAGTCAGCCGGATGTTGAGAGATATGTTTTGTAATGATTGAAACCAGAAAAAAAAAGAACGAGAGAGAGATTGTTATATGCATTACGTAATAAATTAATAATAATGTGGCAAAATACTAACGGATATATATCGCATTTGTGTCATAAAATCAATTAAACATGTCATTATTACATATTATTATTTCATCATCGCTTTTATATATTTTGCATATCCATTTTATGCATTTTGCTGGGCTTGTTTGGAATGCATTGTCTGGAACTGCTTTAATGATAGTAAAATTTGTCACATGAATGCGAAGTATACTTGTATTAGAGCCGAATATATTTCATGAATAAATGCATAGCATAGTGCACCTTTGGGCATTTCAAAGCTGCAGTGTTGGAATTCCAACAGAGTATATCTTCTCAGTTAGTGCTTAATTTATTTTTTTAACTTTTGTATTTAATTTTCTTTAGTATTTGTTAATTTGTTTTATATAATTTGTTTTATAAGATGCTCGGAATTACTCAAATGTTTAATAGTATTCTTAATGAAGTTGCTTGTTGATTGTCGCTCTATACAAAAATATTAATATTAGGCATGTATTCTAAACTTAGAACACATATTTTTATGTTTTATAGTATAAAATCGATCGTTGGTTTAAACGAGCCTAAAATAACGAAGATCGATATTTGGCGCGTGTTACATTCATTCGATAGTTCATTCTTATCACAGCGGAACGACCGAATAGTGTTCACCGGAACTATATTCGAGCGAAGGTCAGTTCGATCGTTTGGCAGTCACGAACCGTGGCATGCATAGTTAACACGTTGATTATCGTTTACCATTTTTTTCCTCCAGGAATGCCAAGGACGAAATTGGGAACTTGTGTATAAATATATCAAGGATCGTATGTCATAGTTCTTAGTTTTCTTAAAATAGATACACAATTTTTTTTTAAATACAATTTAATCGTGAATTATATACTTCTTTTTTTTTCTTTCTTCACTGTTGAGGCATTTTAGATATATTTTTCCAACTTTTCAATTCCAAAGATATCGGTTGCCCTAGTTCCAAGTGTACTTCCATTCAACTTGTTTACTGAAAAAAAGAACGAGGAAAAAGGAAGAAATCTGTACAACGAATCTCATGCTGTAACCTACTGATTCAGTCCAAGATGTACGTGACTCTTCAGCAGTCTTAGGCCGGTGAACTTTCTAAGGTAAATAATGGTATTCAGGCGTGGGCCGAATGTAGTTAGAAGCCGCATTTATCCTTGTAAATGTTGGATCTCTAGGCGCTATCCATCAAATTGATGAATCGTTCACCAGTGGGGCTATGGCCGGCCGGGCCAGGGCCACGCAGTTACGCAGGCTTAAGAATTTTCCCTAAGTCAAACATAGTTCGAAAGTAAAAGCGCCACTCGTACGCGCGAGTTCGTACAACGACAGTGTCGACTATATATAGGAAGTACACCCTCTTGACTGTTATTATAGTTTTGTAAGGAGCAGTTCGAACTACGAAATCGTTGTTTCAGTAACACTGTATTCAAATAGTTTTAATGTTGGAATGTGTAAATGTCTATCTGGAATTTTAATCATATCGGAGAGAACTAGATAAAGCAAATTATTGATCGTGATTTTTCAAAAGATCGCGTAAAAGTTATATTGGAAAATTTTTAAGTTTTTTATTTTTAATCACAAAATTTTTAAGAAATTTGATACTTGAACATTAAGAACTCAAAATTTTAAGCTTACTCGGATAATCTATTTTTATTTGGTATTTTAAGTTCAAAAATTCCAATGAATGAAAAGAGATAACTTGATATTTTAACAGATAAAATAGATTCAGTTTAAATCTATTTGTTATTATCTAGTCAAAAATTTTGATTGTCAGTTGGAAATGAATGGCCTGAATTGAAAAAAAAGATAATGAGAACGTTTATATAATTTGCATTAATATTTCTATGAAATAGGTTTTTAAAATTAGTTGCAATAAAAAAATACCTGTCACGTTAGTGTCAACATTTGAAAATAACTTACGACTGACTGTCTCCAATTTTTCTCCAAATGGCAAATAGAAAAAATTTTGTTTCGAAACAAATTTATTCCATTAAGCAAAATTAAAATTTATATATTTGTACTAAATTTTGTTTAAGTTTTTTTTCTGTTTTTGATGTATTAACGTTCAATTAATTTTAATGTATAAAAATTATATATACTAAAAACCATATAAAAGAATCATTAAATTTATATATAAATGCATAAATTATACATTATTTATTTTGCACATATATATAAATTAAGACAACTAATTTTTAAAATTATATTTATTTTTTATATAAATAAATAAGTCAAATTTCTCTCTGTTTAATTAAAAGATTGCGAGTGAAAAACATTTGATTAGTCATTCGTACGCAACGATGTAACGTAAATTATACGTTTTTTTTGCAAATCGATTAAATTGTCAAAGTAGATGCAACGATTCAATCCGATGATTAATACCTCAAATACAATGCATATGATTCATTGTCAACCAATGCTGTAGATACTGGTTTTCATTAATTGTAAACGTGTACCGAAGTAAATGCCACGCTTTATTCAAAACTATAATGAGCATGATTACCACACTACAACCTCTAGCTAATCGGAAATTTTGCAGCTATTGTCTCGTATGGAATTGTTGTACGCAATTAAGTCAGATCTTGAATTGTGAGTGAGTGAAGGAGCAGAAATGTGATGCGATCGATCAAGATGTTGTTTGTTATTCTGGATCTCGATAGATGATGTGAAAGTCTTTGGAAGTATATCGAGTTTTTTTTTGCACGTTCCTACTCTCTGCAAAAAAAAGATTCGTGTACGAATTCTACGATGACATCTTTGATTGATGGTGTTTCAGCAAGTGTTGAACTTTGTATCGTAATATACGTCAATATTAGTTTTGAAAGTTCTGACAACTTGGTTCTAAATTAATATTCCATTAAGGAAAATTTCATTTCAGCTAAAGGGCAATTTTTTCGGTCCATTTCTATCTCTGAAGCTTGACTTAATTACTAAATTACTCGAATTTTCTATCTCGTATTTATTATTCAAAATTCAATTTCTATCAATTTCTCGATAGCATGTACGTAATTATATCTTTAAAAAGAAGTACGAAATTTCTGCAGCATCCAATTACACTCTAGTTGAAAGTCGCAGAGTTGGAAACCACGACTAAGATTTATTTTTCACGTGCGGCTGACTGGAAAATGGGGCACCGATGGAAGGTGTGCGAGCATTGTCACACAAGTTTACTCCATTCTCTGTAGTCTACTAGAACTAGTCACTGTTGGATGCAACAGCCCGAAGCTGCCGGGAGCAATGTAGACAGATACTCCGGCGGGCCAGATAGTGCGCGACAAAGTCAGGACTGGCACGACAGTTCCGCAGCTTGTGCTCGGGATGTGTCGTCGGGGGGCATCCCCCCCACTGTTTCTCTCGTAGGAACTGGGGACCAACCGAGTCGGTATGTATATCTAGTGCCGGTGGGAACACGTATTATCACGATGTGTCAATTGTTCGGGGAAGACCGGAAACTTGCCGTCCCTTCCTGTAATCCTGTCCGGGACGTGCCAAGTTCCGGAGGGATGAGTTTCAAGGCCGACGAAGGTTCTCCAATAATGTTCGCCGCGCTGCTTTGCTCGTTCAATGCACGTCGCTTCATATTCGTGTCCGTTTCCATTGGCGCTTAGGTCAGCCGATAGAAGTTCAGGCACGAAACGAGGTCGGTCGAGACCAAAGTCCGCAGGGCTCTCTTGTTCTATTCTCTCTAAGTTTCCGAACTCGTAAGGTATGTAAAGTAACGTGAAAGTAGTGTGAACTAGAGCGAGTATTAACGTGGAAGTTTTTACAACGGTATTACGAAGATAACCGTAGAAGTGAAATAAAGTAATTAGATTTAAAAAATTGAGGTACAATGTAAAAATTAAGGTACCAGTTTTGAGAAAATATGCTGTGTGTCACGTTGTTCCGTCAGCTTTGTAACCACGGTACATATCAACGACAACGGGTTTGCATTTGCGTGCGCACGTGCATATATACACGTGACGTCTTGCCGCGGGGTCTGGCGTTAATTAAGTAATTTCAATTAAAATTCTTCAAAGTTTTCTCGCCGCGCTTTTGTACTGTCACGGCCGACATCTTTTCCGCGGGAGTTGGATGAGCACTCGTCACCGTAAACAAGCCTTACCTGCTCCGACTTCCACGCCAATTTGTATGCAAAACTTGCCGCGTGAGCACGTAGCCATATTAGAGAGGCACCGTCGGTCGGTGCCGTGTAGATGACATCGAGATGCTTTGTCGCAAAAAAAAAGTATGTTTCCAGAGCCCACGGTTGCTTTCAGTGCGGATAATAAAACGTTTCGAAATTCCAATATGGTAGCTGTATGAAACGTTCCAATTGCACATCTTGAAAAATAAACACTTTCAAGTGGCGAGGTAAACAAATAAATTGTTTCAAATTACAATCTTTCCGTTTTTATTATTTCTATGATCGTTGTTATTTGTTTTTGTTCGAAATGAGAGGACTTTGATACAAAAATATCAAATCACGTGAAATATGCTTCAACCGAGCAATAAAAAAAAACTTCATTTATTATTGGAATTAGAAATTTATTCTGTCATTAGAAGTAAAGATTATTAAAAATGAGAATTAATGCTAATTTTAATTTTCTTCTTTTCGCAACCTATTTTTTAATTTTTATAAAGTTATTAAGACAGTTATATTAAAGGGGTTATTTTCCTATTTCAAAATACTTGAAGTATTAAATTCAAATATTTATGGCTGTTTACTGTTCTAATTTATCAAGTATTTATTGCATTCAAGTAATTATTATATTTAGCTATTTATTTAAAAACCGCTTTAGATGGTTTTTTACAGACATACAGATTTTAGAATAGAATTTTATTTATAAGTTTATATGTATTTTAATAAACTTGTATATCTTAATATATAATTTATTTACATATTATATTTTTTACTTTATAAATGTTTTTTATATCACATAATTAGAGTACATATCTAGAAATTGAATTTTACCTTGAAGATAGATACGAATTGTAGGTTTAAAATATACTTTATATTCAATTACTTAAGTTAAATACGAGAAGACCTACATTTGAAATACTCCTCGCATATCAGTATAACAATTGCCGACCTCTTTTTTGTTCTCCATAAAACTGTGTTTGATCCTATAAAAGGATTAATACTGAAAATGCAATTCTGTCGCGATAGTTTCGAACCCGCCATTGCTATATAAACTGGAATGGGGTTCATTGTCGGACTGGACCGATCTCTGCAGGTGCATTGTTAGCGGTAATGCAAGGTAATAGAAAGTGCTTTGACCCGGCGCTGTTGAAAATTAAGTGACCGCTGCCGAACCATTGAAATTTATACCCCAGTGCTTCGAGCGGCTCGCTTAATCCGAAAATCTGATTCGATACGGGACCAGTAATTTCAACGTCCCGCAGACTCGATAAAAGGGAAAATTACGCTCTGTGTCGCGTCAAAGCGCGCGCGCGCTCAAGCTTGAAATGGCGTTTCAACGAAGAAGATAACTCTTTATGTTTTATAATATATGGGATTTGGTTTGCGCAAAACCGAGAAGTATTTCGGCAATAAATGTTTGACTGACTGACTGTTTTCTCTGCCTCCCTTTCTCTCTCTCTCTCTCTCTCTCTCTCTTATTGCATTTGATTTTTAGTATTTATTATAATATTCAAGTAATAAATGTAACTGTCTGATTCTTTTTATATTTCATCTAGTATGTATCAGGAATATATATACAAAAGACGTCACTTTGGAATTAATGAGATATTTATGTTGGTAATATTATGTTAGTAACAATTTGAATTAAAAGTTCATACAAGGTTCATTATTAAAATCAGAATTTTACATTTCGTGAGGTTTTTTTATGAGGGAAAAAATGATTGCAATATAATAATATAAATATAATTTATAATCATTTTCAATACAACAATTTTCCGATAAAATTATAAATATTATAAATATATCATTATAATTACTGTATCATTATATACTAACATTAAAAAAAATAAAATCTTCTAACCATAATTATTTTATCGTGCAATTATAGTCACAAATATCAAACGCTTTTCTCTCACTGTACTTGCTCTCAGAATTCAACACCGTCCACGTAGGATTCTAACATTTCTAACGCGAGACCACATGAACGAAATAGGAGATGGCAAAGCAGAATAAGGAAAGAGAGGAAGGATCGACAACAAAAGGATGCATGCATGATTCTTGCTGTCACCCCCTCCCCCCTCCCCTCCTCTCTGCTTGAATATCCTTGCCGCGACGGGTAGTAGTTTATGATCCGATATTTGTAGTCCTAGACAAAGTGAAATTCGGGCATTAGAATTTCGTATATCGCGGTCACGGAAAACGAGCGTAATGGGACGACACCCTACTGGACTCGGAAATTGTGGGTCGGTGCCCTCTCTTTCAAAAGCCCGACGCGCACGCACAAATACAATGGGCGACGGGGCGCGTATATTGGTTATCACCTCTCACATGCATACATTGCATACACACGTATACGCGCGTACGTCAGAGGAGGAGGATACGCGCCCCGTGAGAGAACACCGCTGATTTTTATTAGCGTCGTGCAGCGTTCAGCATTTTTGTCTATGCAACATTTTTCTCTCTAACAATCCATGACAATAAAATATTATTCTCCGCGATACGCACGAAGCGCATCGATCTACGATATCGTATATTTTTTATCGCCACGCATCGTCTAGCTTTCTGCTGCGTGTCAAAGTTCGACTGACGCACTCTGTCCGGCACGGTATCGCTGAATCACTTTTTTGTGCGAATTCATATCTAAAAAATATATCTTTTATATATACATAAAATAATCCTCTGTGAAATTGCAAAAAAAAAAAAGTTAAAAGAATTGCTGAAATAAAATGATCGAAATTCCGAGTCATGTGAAAGATATAAATTTACAAATATAATAAATCTCTATAAATCTTTATATATTTTTTTATCTTATTTCTATATTTTCTATATATTCTATATTTCTTTATCTTTTCCTTAATTTGTTTCTTTTTAATTCTGCCTAAATTTCGAGCTCGAAAGGAGATACGATGAAAGTCTGTGTGTAAATTTATACCTCAAATTACTCGCGCTACGATTTCACGTCACTGTCAAAGGGATGAAAGATCGATGGGATCATTACAGCAAATATTTGCTTCCTGCCGCGCGATATCGTACTCCGGTCATCATAGTCGTAAAATCCGATCGCGGTAGATCCTTTTGTGGTGCACGTAGAGTTGGACAGAGGATAAACTGTTAATTATAATTACGTTCCTGCCGACGCGCGCATAATGATGACTGATTTGTCCGAGGCAAACACGGCGATTCTTGCAATGTGACTATACGACTGGTTGACCAATAAATTATGATAAATTATAATAAATGACAGGGATGACTTCCACCAGAGTGGAATGTTTCATTCGGATCAGCCATAATTCCAAGCTCGGAAGCAAGAAGTAAATTGTGCAAAATAAGAAATCTTGCTTTTTTTATAGAATAAATTTTATAGAATAAAAAATTTCGGATATCTTTTAACGAGTAATGAAACATAGGAATGAACATTGTATGGAAAGAATAATTTTACTGAAGTATCTAAAAATTTAGCTAAAGATACAGATCTGAAAATAATTTTCTTTGATCGAAATAGTTATGTATAATAAACGTTTAAACTCTGGTTGCAGCATTGCTTTTTTCGAATTTCCTACGTAATTATTCGACTGATCAACAAAATAGTTTCAGATCTGTAACTACTTAAAATTTTTTAATATTTCAACGAAATCATTCTTTTTGTGTGGAAATTTTATAAAGTATTAATAATAATTCTTCTAAATTACTTTTATGTATACTTATTGCTCTTGAATCTTCTTCATCGATTGTTACAAAATTGTTGTATTTTAATATTAATTTCTGAAATGAGTAATATTGAAAACTTCTAGCATATGTAAAATAAACTTATAGATATTTAAATTGTTAAAGCGTTTCGCGCGGGCATGCACTCATTATAACGCACGCAAAATGTCTTTAGATCGTGTTGAATAAGGCCAAGAATGAATTGTGAAAAAAGGTGACGTGAAAGCCATTGAATTGAGAATTCTGTTTGTCACGTTGCGTTTTCTTTTGATGTGTTGTACGATCGATCACAGCCGCACGATCATTGATGTGCCTCCTTCATCTTTCCTTAGCGCGAAATTAAATGAAAACATCATAAAAAAAAAAAGAAATTTACTGCAAAAGTTTATTTCGTCGAAATAGAATTTAAATCTATAAAATCAATGGACTCGATGTAAAAATATTTTTTTTTAATTTTCGTAGCGGTAAAAAATTTCATCCGAGAGTTTATCGAATTTATTTAGTACACGGCTGACTGGTGTTTGTTGAAATCAGATCGGACGTTAAACGTGGATGCGCAAATTGCAAATATTGTGCGAATGTGTACGCATATGGATGGTGAATGGAAGGGGCTGGTAGTAACGATTTAAAGGAACATGCGGCGCGTTTACGGTTGTAACAGTGAAGCTCTTGACGAGGCCAGGCTACCTGCTGAGACTCTGATTCGTAAACTGACTTCCCGAACCGTTTTAATCAAAATTTCTCATCAAGACTTCAGATTTAGCCTATTAAAATTTTCTGAACTTACGATAATGTCTTTGCAATATTTTTTATAACGATAATTTTTATAATGAAGAATAATGGTAATAATAATTTAGAATAATGGAAAGGTCAATTTATGAGCAAATAATTAGATCAAAAATATCAAATGATGTATTAGAGTGTCTCAATTAGTTAAAATATAATATACAGGAAAACGTTTTGATTTTACTTAGTTTTTCCTCAGTCAATTAAAATAATAAATAAAAGATAACCTTAATATTTAATTTAATGAGATCTTTAATGAGACAACAGATATAAAATAGTTTTTAATTATAACGTACTGATAATTTAAAACATATATACGGAAAGTACGATTTTGCTAAAATATCTAAAAATTTAACTAGATACAGATCTCAGAAAATAATTCTGTTGGACTAGCTAAATAATTATAAAGGACCGTAAAACATGAGCAATGCTGTAAAAAATTTTTAATATTCTAGCAAGCGTATTCTAGCTTGAGTATCTTGTATAATTATTTTGATGGTCTAAACAAATTATTTTCAGATCTGTATTTAGCTAAATTTTTAAATACTCCGGCAAAACCGTTCTTTTAATGCTCGTTGTCAGTTGCGTTACGTAGTTATACGACAATGTGTTGTGGACGTATGTCCTCAAAGTTCGGATGTTCTCAAAGAGAAGTTGACGTATAACGGCAAAATTTCTGTATGCCGTGTTCATTAATCTAACGGCGTATCTCGCAAGTGGAATTTTTTTTTGTAAATGTCATTTTAAACTTTCGTAAAAGGGGATTAGGATAATCATCGCCAGTGTTCGTGTAGTGGAACTGCAGATTACACGAGACCGCGTTGCTTACGAGCCAGTGCACCGCACTGTTGAAAGTGTCTCGTTGGGTTAACGAAAGAGGAAAGCGATGGCAAAAGAGAGAAAAAGAGGGGGGAAAAAATATATAGAGTCGAGCTTTATCACGCAATTTATCGTCACGACTAACCCTCGTCGTTATCACGGATTGGATTAAAACAGTGATTAGCACGAGAATCGGGCGTGTTAGACGTGCGTGCCTCCCTGTACCCTTATCAGCGTTGCACATACGATAGCGATCGGACATTTAGTACCCTCGATAGTGACGCTAATCCGGAGTTACGAAGGAAGGAAGCAGTGGTTGTCAACTATTATCCCACGAGGAACAGCGATTTCGTTCGCCGAATCCGTACACGCAATCAGACGAGCATGTAAATGCTAGATTAGGCTCGGGTAGGTGGTCTCTGTGTAAAATCGATTGCCGACCAATGCACGGGATAAAGAGTACTTTCCTAAATTTAACTGGCATCCGCGGTAATAGCTAATGTTGCCAGTGGCCGCGATAATCGCAAGAAGATCGCACGCGAAGCGTTACATTCGAAAAATTAATTGTATCTTATTTTTATGAATTTTATTTCTCATCGCAATAATCTTTTTTTTTTGTTACAGTTTAATACTTTTTGAATATCAATGTTTTGCTAATTTTTAAGGTGACAATTTATAATTATATATAATTAATTTATATTATATTAAATTTGAAATAAGACGGATTTTTAAACAAGAATTCATAGAAGTATTATCGCATTCTGGTGCAAAATCCATGAATTGATTGAAGGGATGCAAATTCATCTAGCTAGACGCCTTCAACGTATCATCTATCAGCTCGTCTTCACCTTTTCGACCATTCATTACAGCCTCGACCGTAAGTGTGATTTATGGGGTATCTAATTTCATTAGAGCGATATGAGTGGGATATTACATGATTGTAACACCGATGATTTCATGCTGTACTGATGTACCGCTAATGTTACAAAGGGGTTCCATTTCATTGATCACAAACCCAGAATGATTTACTTCGTTCTGTCAGGCGAATTTTGCATTCTTGGGTGCGGTATCCTCTTCTGTATACAAGACTTTTCGGGAGTAATTCTTTCCGTGACTACGCGTTTACAATTATCGTTTATCACTCAGCGGTTTCCAAATCCGCTCTTATCGAAACAGATGGCTCGATACAAACTGTGTACTTTGCGAAAACGTGTTATGCTTGGAGTCACGTTAAGAATGAAATAAGTGGTTAATGACCGATATCCATCTTTCGTGCTCGATAAAAAGGCGCAAACTTAGAAAGAGAGAAATGACTTCATTTCAAGTAATTGATTTACAAGTTGTTTACAAGTTGCCCTGTATTAATCTATAATCTTAGTAATGTAAATATTCTTTCTAATAAAAAACAAGTAATAAAGAAAGTAAGGCTAATAAAAATCGGTGCTGCAAGTAGTGCTCTTAAATTTTAACATAAATATTTAATTCGAAGAAATGTTTAACATTAAACCGTAAAACATTTTATTATTACGATTTAATGTTAAACATTTCTTTGAAATAAATCGTTTTATTTATACTTCCTGTTAGTACAACCAGAGCATTTTTCTCAGAGTAGATTATAAAATATATTTTGCTGATACATTTCAATTTAACAGCATTGTATCAATGGATCAATGGAATTCCGACAATAACTTCCTGCAGCGGAAATTTTGATAATGGAGAGGAAGAGAGACTCGGTGAAAATTTTATTGAATACGAGTATTATTAACATTTGACTTCCATGTTACCTCGTCGCGTTGCGCCGCGATTAATTTTCCCCGTCGACGTAACTTTCTACGAGATGAGAGGGAGACAATGCCCGTGAAATTCTCGTTTTCGTGGCTGCGACCAAGATCGTGACGAGATGGCGGAAGCAAAGTGCGGCGGCCGAGTGCATTAAGCTGGCAATTAAAAGCGGCGGAGATAATCAGAATAAGGCCGTCACGGTGGTGAATCAGCCGCTGGGCCCCGTTCTATTCCACGTGCAAATGCCGGATCCACGCGCTGTGGATGGTTCAAGGTACGAGAGACGCCAAGGGCGAGGGGATCGTAGGGAAGAGTGAACTCCCGCGTTAATAGGGCCAAGCATTAGGTTATCTCTCCAGGGCTTACTGGTGGAGTCGTGAGTAGCGCCGGTGGTTTACGTTGCTCGTGGGTGACGGGGGTGAACGACGTCGGGCACCGCCAGGCGCTGCTCGTGATCTGCCCGGACACGCGTATCTTTTTGATATATTGCTCCGAGAAATGCGTTTTTCCACCTCAACCGTCCTAACTCGTTCCGCTGAAAACTTTGTGTCGTTCATCCCCTACTCGATCTTCTTGTCTCTTTAGATTTTTCGGGATTATGACGTTTCTTCGTGCGGGAAGATATATCTCGCGCCATAATCAATGCCAAATGTAATTAAATGCGAATGTAATTAAATGTAAATTATGTTGTTCACTTATGCGTATCTACATGTTCGGATAATAATAGCAACGTATGTGTTGTAAATTCAATTCTCTAAATAGTAACCCCTCTTCACTCTCCCCCTGTCGCCCAATTTCTATTCCTCTTTTCCTTTCTAAATTGCTTGAGCGTATTTGTTTCGATCAATTGAATGATTTCTTCCGAAAGTACAATTCGATTCCTGATTGTCAGTAGTCTTTCGCAGTTTTCACAGTACTACTGAGCTACTTCACTTATCTGATACTGTGTTACGCGAATTCGACTCAGGATTATTAATCTCGCTTATTGCCCTTGATTTTTCGAGGGCTTTTGATACAATTGATCACGAATTGTTTCTTCTAAAGTTTTTTTCCTTTGATCTATCTTCTTCTGCTCTATCATTTTTACGTTTCCTTTCTTACTAATCGCTCTCAACGTGTCTTTTTCTCAACGTGTATTTTTAATTGTCTTCGTTTATTATGTAATAGGTCTGCGTTTATTATTTTAATCATGCTTTTTGTAATTATATTTAAATTATTCTTGTCCTCTATCTTCTTAAAACTATCGAATTATTTACTTTAAGCAAGAAGCTTATCTTTTTGGAATTGTACTAATTGTTCTGTAATTTGTAATTTGTAATTCGTTTCGTTTTCTGAGAGGCTTAGTAACAGCAATTCTACTGATGCCTCATCATTTGTGTATGCTTGGTAATTTCTCTATACACAATAAATAAATAAATAAATATGTTTGAATTATATGTATTTTTAATAAAGTTATAAATAATGAAAAAAGTATTGAAAAAACATTGAAAAAAAAGTTGAATACATCAAAACTTGCATTTAATGCTAATGAAGGCTAAATTTTCTCTATGAAAATGAAAAAAGAATAAAAGTCTCAATTTTATAGCACTCTAACTTCCAATCTTTTTTGCTTCGAGCTATTTAGTTGAAACTATGAAATTCATTTGCATTGCTCAATACACCAGATTCTTCTTTGAGAGTTAATCTTGCGTCACACATCAAGAACAATGATTATTCGGAGTTCTCTATTCTTCTATACAACAGTTTCTGTTTCATGTGCAACACACTTACCACTTACCACTCTTTTCGATAGCTGCCTCATCCGCCGTTTCTTTCTGACTTTTTCGGCATGCTGGTCGAGCGATTCCCAATTAACTTCGTGACGGGGGCCATCAAAGGGTCAAAGCCGACCCAGAGGCTCTTCGAAAAAGCACTCAACAAGATTTTGCACTCCTATGCACCATTTTTCATTTCACCACTCGCGCGGGAAATATCGAGAGAGAAGACAAGAATGTCGATTGATCGAGCAACAATGACGCGGACCTTTTCGTTTGCAGCATTATCGAGAAATATGTCCCTCTCGCCATTGTTTTTTCTGATACTGAAGATATTGACAATTCGCTTGTCTTTTGTGTTCAACAGCACGTAATAGCTACATATTAGCCAGAGCTCATCGATTTATTTACTCGTCTCTAAAAACATCGCGCATAATTCTGTTAATTTTTCCACTCTAATAGTAATGAGTTTTTGGAGTGCTAGCTGGTTATATTTGAAGTGAAATTTTTTCTCTTTAAAATCATGCTTTTTAAAATCAGTTTTTAAGTAATTTTGATGTTTTTCTTTTATTTTGTTTATTGCATTATTTTTGTTAGTAGAGCAAGCAACATTGCTTTGATGCAAAATTTGAAACTTACATGTATATTCATACTACAATATATGTAAAAATACTGTTTTTATTGTTTAAAAGATTAATTGAAAACGAAAATTTTGACTTTCTAATCTATAATAACTTGATTTCTTATATCAAACATAAAAATGCTATTTGAATTGATTAATCTTAAAAATTATAATGGATAATAATAATACTGGATAACAATATATTTTGTGTCTTTTATATAAATTTAATGCGCAGATTACGTTTCCGATTTCTGCTTCTGGTTTCCATGAGGTGTAATTTTTATGTTAGCACGTTTGGAATTCTTAAAATTCTACAAGAAAATTTCATCGGACCGTCAAATCCATAGAGTCATCGCGTTCAGCGACATTTCTCTGCAGAGTTCACGGCTTTTTATTTATACATAGGTATTCCTTTTATATGGCGAATTGTCGTCACGGAAATGATTCACGGAACGAAATAAGGAAAAGAAACGTCCGGACGGAAATCACGAGGCGAAACATCTGATATTACTTCGAAGCCTTCTGGCATTCCTCGATATTTTGATTTCTGCCATTTCTTGATCTGCCCGATGGGACACGCGCAGCATTTGCGTCGCGTGCATATTTCACGGGACAAATGGCTTTCGGGCAACACAATACCGGATATCGGCAGATCTATACAAGACGATCGGGAATATCGAGGACTTTCTGTGAACATCGAAGAAGCCGGAGGGCAGACGGAAGTGAAAGGAAGAGGAAGGAGAAACTGGAAGTCTCTTGTGAGCGCAGCCATTAGCTTGTCGATATTATACTACTGAATATAGCTTGGAAACGTTGCAACAAATAGTTATTATTCGCAACAAATCGTTATTCGTCGCGATTCGCGATTAATAGCCGCGATGATACTGGCACGATTGTTTTCATCGGTCATCGATTACAAATGGCGATGTTCGTGGGCGCGCCTCATATTTTACAAGTGCATGATGCGGAAGCGAAATCTTTATAATCGGAAAATATTGTGAATTGGGGACTCTCGGTTTTATTAAAAGTTTTAATACGAATTTTTTTATAATCTGTGAAAATGTATACAAATTATTCTTTTCACAATCTAAACTTTTAGAATAATTTACTTCTACTATAGATTAATAAATAATTTTAATTTTACCTTTAACAATCAAGGTGATAAAAATTAAAGTTATACCTACAATCTACGTATTATTATATTATATTATTATTACATTATCTATGCTTTATTAATATTTAAAATTTTAATATTAATATAGAAATTATTAATTTAAGAAATTATCATAGCATCGATTTTATCGCGAATATTCTCTTTATACTCTTACATTATGTAAAATGTAATACTTTTGCTTACTGTTATTTTTTTTTTATTGGTGTTGAATTGTAAATTGTTAAGGGAAAATCTCGGCGAAGCGGTATGCCCATTCTATGTATAATGCAAATTAAAAAAATTTAGGGAAACAGAATATCGGCAACCTCTCTCTTCTCTTTCAACATTGACTGCAAACTTTCCATCGTAATTTTATCCTAATTTTGATTTCGCCAGAGCTCGTTTGACTACATGTATCTGTACGTTATTTAATTTACAAGGATGAACGCATAAAGTTTCTTCACGTTTGCTAAAATTCATCTCGTTCCGTTCGTATCGTACGCATCCGATTAATAATACAGTTCTGTGATTGAAACTTTTTGAGTACGGGTTTCACATTATAATAAAACATTTTAATTAAATTTGCTTTGGAAAGCTTATTTTTTTTTTTAATAAAGAATATTAAAAATAGAAAGGATAGAGGTGAATTAACAAATTGTTGAGAAACACATTTAATTAGTTAAGCAATTAATTTTAACGACATTAATTTTACATTTTTTTTTTTTTTTTGAAAAAGGAACTTTCTTTGCTGTTTTCATTTCTTTTATATTCATATCATTTATATTCATATCATTTGTCCTTTTTGTTGTTATAACTATAAGAGATTAAAAGAATTAGGAAATAGTTTCTTTCGAGATTTACGTAGAATTTACAATTTCCATTGCTTTTCACGTTTCATATCTTATGCATAAAATTTACATCAAAGATACTATACATTAAGAACTTTGATACAATAGTGTGTTAATTCAACTTTTTTCCTTGAAAGAATTTTTTTCTTTTACTAACATTAGTCTTTTATGTTATAAATCTCTATACATTTTATATATTTGACCCGATTCGCCACACTCTTAAACTCTTCGTTATGAAGTTCCAATATTGGATTATCCGATATTATCGGCCGGTTTTTACCGCTGTCACTTCTAAAACTTTTAACTATAACTCTTCTCCTAAAAAGAACTTCTATTTTTTTACAGAGTTAAGTAAAATGTGAAGTAATGGAGTTTCGGTATTTCTTTTCTTTATTTTATTTATTTGTTTCGTATAGCTAAAAAGTCTAAAGTTGATAACGAAACTATACTTAGCAATAAAAATTTAAGAATGTTACTACAGAGAGAAATTAAAATTGTTACGAAATTAACTTTAATTGCAAGTTAATTTGCTAAACTAAAAACACTCGTTGAATAGAAATATATTGCAT
>Ga0157363_1000783_pt1 | contig 25119 bp, 16 predicted proteins | sample AttsexASBM1_FD_111477 | JGI IMG/M metagenome (GOLD analysis project Ga0157363, IMG submission 111477) | Fungus gardens microbial communities from leaf cutter ant in Ribeirão Preto, State of São Paulo, Brazil - Atta sexdens ASBM1 | ecosystem: Host-associated > Fungi > Mycelium > Unclassified ... | reverse complement strand
TGTTTTCTTAGAATTTCTCTAGATATGAGTTATATACTTAGTTATTTAAACAATATATCTTAGAATTTTCCTGGAATTGTAAATTCTACTGAATTATTACAGTTCTTATCTAGTTGCTCTAACAGCTTACTCTAAACTACATATGTTGTCTACTATATATATATTATAAATATATATTCTAACATTATTATTCTAGTTTCTTTTACTATGTTCTAGACTAATAAAGAAAAATCAAATCAAGAAAAATAGATAAAGAGAAAATAAAATACAATAAAAATAAAAAGATATAAAAAGATATTATATATTATGATATATCTGAACTCTTATATTTTATTTCATTTTTTTAGATAATAAAAAGATATATGACTATAGTTATATATAATATGATGTTACAATGCATATATTAATGTATGTAATCATAGTTATATAATATAAGATTTACAATAAAGTAAGAACTTTTTATCAAGTTCTCTTGTAATATTTACAAAAGTTGTTACTATGACAACATAAAGAACAGATAGTCTTAGATAGATTTATGATATTAATTAGGCTTTTTGTCAAAGTCAAAATTCCAAGTAGTAACATTTTTTACAATATATTATACTTAATTAAACTTTATAAGTATTTTATTTTCTATAATAAAGTTTGTTTATTAAAACTTTAAGCTAGTATATTCTAAGTCTCTTTATTTTATTTTTATTTTATTTCCATTTATTCTCTCTTATTTGTAATAATAGAGAAATATGTGATTACAATATATAAGTTGCTTGGTTTCAATTATCAAGCTAAGAAAAATACAAAATATCTACTTAGTTTTAAATACTCAGTATCATAGTTGAAAATTGTCATATATCTAAGTTCAAACCCATAAATAACCCATCTTCCACAGTATTATTATCTCTCTATAAGACTCTAAATATAACCTATCTTCTATAATGGTATTATTCTCTTACAATATCTCTGCTTATAATTTATCTTTCACAATAATATTGCCTCTCTGTTCAAATTCTATGAATGCTTAGTCTTTTAGGATGAAGTTTACTTCTTTCCAACCTGAATCTGTATCAGTATCTCACTGCTAAAAGATTTACTCAGAATAGCCATTGACATTACTTAAAGCTGTACTATAAAGTAATAATACTACCTGAGTATTCCTTAATCTTATAAGAACTGATAGATATACTGTAATCTTCAGTCTGATGATCAACCACCATTAATACTATGACTCTGGTGTTATAACAATATACTTATCAGCACTTAATCTCTTGAGCTCCACTTTACTTTTCTAAAGTTGTAACTATACAACAAGTAGACAGTACAATATATAAGCTGAAGCCAAGGTTATTTGTAAAGTCCATAAGTTTTTGTTTCTTAGATAAGTTTCCATACTTGATCCAAACCTCATGCAACTCCTCATATTTTTACTTCCAAATATAAACTGCACCTGACAAAAGTGTATCTAAGAAAATAGTAGAGTTATTAGATACAGTTCACACTTGGAGGAAAATATTAAGGAATATTAGAATAGGTAAACTATAAGAGGACTTGACTTTTTATTATACTCAGCCAAACAGACTCTTTCAATATTATACACATAGACTTTACTATGAACTTAACTACTTTTCTGTACCTATAAGCTTTTCTATGAACTTCTTTGCTTTTCTATATCTCTAAACCATACTGCCTAACATGCAGACTTTCCTTGTTATAGGTCTCAAACCCTATGCTTGTATCTTGCCCTTTTAGAAGACTTTCTAGATTATTGTTTACTACTCTCTATTACTCAAAATATGCTCTGTGTCATGGTATGCTTGAACTCTTACATTTTATTTTGATTTTCTTTTTCTTTTATCTATTTTCTTTGATTTGATTTCTCTTTTTTCTTTATTTTCATTTTCATTTATTTCTTGGACAATAAAGAGGCACATGACCATGGTCACATGATATGCCACATGTCATAATATCATAGACCTAAAACATTGTAGAAGGAACTAGAAAGATGATATCAAGATACATGTCTATTGTCATATGTTAAGTCTATATGTTCAGAAGATACATCCCCACAGTGATGCTGTCATCTCAATATCTATGAAACAAGCCCATCTTCTGTAATGGCCACCCTTCTTACAACATGTCTCTGTGGCAGTGATGCAACAATCTGACTATTTAGTCTTCTATAACAGAAATACTCCTATTTGACTTGGTCTTCTATGACAGAGTTCTCCTATCTTACTCCTGTCAGTGTCTCACCACTGAAATCTCTGCTCAGGGCAATATACTGAAACTCCAAATATCTCCTATACATCTAACTTATATATAAGACTAGTAGTTACATTATAATTCACTAGTCTGATAATTAATGAAGATAACTCTTATTGAACTCAATTCCTGGTGTTCAACAGTGACATACTCAATCAGTACTCACTCCCATCTTAGACTTCATTTACTCCTCTGAAGTTGCAACTATGTAGCAAACAGATAGTGCAGTATATAAGCTGAAGCCAAGGTCATTCTACAAGTTCACATTACTGAGCCAATTCCACAGACTTTTACCTCCTGGTGTGAACCATACCTGACGTCTATAGCATATTCATCTCATGGCTAACATATGAATATTAGGGTAAGATTATTTATTGTTAGCACAGACTATATGTTAGTAGTATATATAGTATAGAAATGTATCAGAAACTTTTTGTTAAGTTCTCTTGTGATCTCTATGAGACTCTTATTCTATAAGATTACTTAAGTATGTTATTGATCATTTTAATTAGTGGTTGCCACAACACTCTGCCTTTTCAGATAATATTCTAGATATTTTGACTCATGTTTCTGACTATCTACATACTATCATTCTAATGTTAGCTTAGCATTGTTTTACTAGATTACAGTGGATAGTAGAGTATTTAGGACATTAGCTACATTTGGAAAACCTCATTCTATTCTTTTAGATTTTTCTAAAGATAGGTAGTATTTGATTACTAGTTGCTACAATATAAAATTAGATTTCCCAAAAAATCACAAACTCTGCATAATTCTATATACTTTGCTTAGTTGTTCTAACAAAAATTACTCTTAACATATATTTCCACTTTATGATATTATCTGAAAGGTGATGGCCAGATAAAATGTAGCAACTAAACTCTGAAATAGTATCTGCATATCTACTATAACTACTAGCAAGATAACTGGTTGAAACTCCTTTTATATACAAAATTTGTTCATAATAATACTTTTAGTGTTACTATTGATGTATCTCTATTTTTGCAAACAAAGGCTACTATTCAAATTATGTTCTACCCTAAGTATAACACTGCCTCCTCTTAAGTTTACATTTTTGCAGTCAATTTCAATAAACTCCAGAATACTTTGAAGTTAGCAATCTTTACTATACAATAACACTACTAAAAATTTGTCAATGTGTACCAATTTCCAGCCTTTGATTTTCAAATGGAACAAAATGTTTTCATGAAAGCAGAATTTTTCTATACTATATGATCTTCCAAGAAACTAAATATCTATAACCCTTCAAAATCATCACCTGCCATGATACTTACTTGCTTACCATCCAACTTCTTAACTCCATATGTTGTACACCTAGTTTTCCATGTATTTATACTTAAACTGGTCACCTCTAATAGTAGATTTGAACTTCCTCTAGTATCTATAATTATAAATAGTGAAATCAAATACAAAATATTATAAATAGTTAACTCCAAAATTAACTAAAGACAAGTATGCAAACTATCGTACAAGATCATTTAGCTAGGTTACAAAAATATTGAAGACAAATCTGAGTGGCTACCTGTTACAAAACTCACTTATATACCAGACTTGGTATCTGATTTCTATATAGCTTATTCAAGTCTAGAATTCTTCCATTATCCTGACACTATCAGCTGCAAATTTGTCTCCTTCTTTTGTTCTATTACTAAAAATATCACCAAAAGTCATAGTAAGAGCTTTAAAGGCTTAACCCTAAAGAAATACTATCACATGCTGATCCAAGACTATCTATTATCTATCCTAAATAATAGCTGATTTACATCCAACTTATGAACTGTTAGGAGTATAGTATGAAGTGCATATTTAGCACTAGCTAGATATTAAAGCTAAGCTTGATATTATATACTTTTAGCATGACTGATTCAGTGGCTAATCTATTCCTAATATGAATACACTTCTAATATAAATCAAACTCTCCATCTCAATCATCAATCACTCTACAAATCAATTTACTTCATTCTATACAATCTTCATGGACTCTCTAACAAGTTCCTAGTGATAAGTTGCTAGAGTAATAACATAGCATTCACTTATTACTCTTAGAAGTCAAATACTTGTATTTAAAGCTAGTCAATATACTATATGAACTTCAGTCTGATAATTGACTTGATTCAGTGATATACTTCATGAAAAAATTCTATCTCTATACCTTCTCTTTCTTTCTCTTTGTTAGATTTAAAAATAGTAGACTTAGTTTTCTTTTATTCTCTTTTTATTATATTTTTCATCTTTATTTTTCTTATCTGGACTTAGTCAAGGTGGTGATGTGACTATCACATCTATTATATGTTGATCATATATGTGACAGTCACAGTCACAACATCACATGATACAGAAGAGGATATAAAATATTAGAACAACTAGATGAAGACTATGATAGTAAAGATTACATCTCCAGAGAAATTCTAAGTTATATTATTTAGATAACTAAGTATATGGCTCACCTCTAGGGAAATTTTAAGAGAATAGGATAGAGTTTCCTGGAAGTGATAGCTATTCTAAGTACTTAGAAGTCTATACCAATCAAATAGAATATTAAGTATAATATTTGGTAAGATAACTACAAAATGATGAAGCTGTATGGTTAGAAACTTCAATGGAACATTGCCAGATGGTAAGGGCTCATTGGTTAGTAGCCAGTAGAGGCAAGTTGAGAGTCAGAAGGGAGTGTACAAGAGTCCAATAGTATTGTGGTAGGATATTGGTGTTGGACTTGAAAGACAAAATGACTGCAGAGTTGACATAGGCTTTGGTAGGTGTTACAGATTTGAATTCAGATGAAGCAGAGTGTCTTCTTATATAAAAGGTTCTAGAATAAATAATACCATAACAGTATGATAACAGCATGTTGGCCTTATATATACTATATAGTCTTTAGAGTAGGCTAGATATAGTTGCATACAGACTACAGTCTAAGGTATATAAGATAGAATATTTTGTACTCAGAACTCTATTGAGTTCTTGTGTTAACTCAATACAAGATTTATAACACTCTTAATCAAACTATAACCATGATAGATAGTTAGGTGTAATATACAAGTTAAAGCCAAGATTTCAGTCTATCTTGCACATCTCTTTCTAGATCAATTAGAGTATTTGGATAAGTATACTGCTTGATCCAACACTTCTGTATAATATATACAATTTTTACCCATCAAGTATGATCTATCTTTAATATTAGATTAGTATGTAATAAAGACTTCATAATGAAGGACTATAGAAAATAACATTGAGTAATGAATAAATATTTTGCTTATTTATACTCATATGTTACAAACTCAAGAACTCAGAGTCATTCAAGAGGAAGAACCTTGTATTAGGTTTAACATAAGAGAACTTGATAGAGAACTCTGTACAAGATTGTCTATCTTATATACTAAACTACCATGGTCTGTGCTACTACTTTTCTAGCCTATCCTAAATGACCATGTATTCACCTTAAGGTCAACATGTGTTATACATGTTGTATAATGTTATCCTTCCAGAACCTTCTACACTCTTCTTTGTAACTTTGTGACTTGTGACCATTACTGTGACCATGTCATCTGATGTGACTGATGTGTGATAGTGTGCTCTTGATATCACTCCAACCCTAACCCTAGATTCAAAGGAAAAAAAAAAGAAAAGAGAATTTAAATAAAGAAGCTAGTGTCTAAGCTTTGCATATCTGACATACCATCCCTTCAAGGTTCCTACTCCTGGAGGAACTTGTTGGTTCATCCTTTCTTTGCTTCTCTTCTCTCTTCCACCTTTTCTAATTTTTCTCCAACTTCTTTAAATATTTGTTCTCAAACTTTCCATCATTCTATCTGTATAATATCTTCACTGTATATTTTCCTGGTAACTTCCCCCTCCTAAAGTCCTTTTCTTTTGCCAAATCCAACTTCTCCTGTCTTCTTACTTCTACATTCATCCCCCTCTCAAACTCTACCACTAACTCCTTTGTGTTTTCCAATTCCTCCTCCTTTTCCTAACTATTATGCTCTGCTGTAAATCTCTTCCATTGTACTAAGTACTTCACAACTCCCCTCACTTTTCTCTTATTCAAAATTTTTTCTACTTTCCATTCTTTGACTTCTTCTACTTCTACTGGTTTTACTTCTTCTTTTCTTTGCTCCTTTACTTGATTCTTGTATTATACCATCCAACTGACATTCACTACTAGATGAATTCTCATTGATGTTGGCAGTCGTAACTTGACTGCATTAGTAGAAACTACCTCATCAATAATATATAGGCTCACATATTAGTCCACTAATTTCTTCACCAGTCTTTCTTTGAACACTAGATTCTTTATACTCAACATAATCCTATCTCCAACCTTTCATACTTTTGCTTTCTTTCTTTCTTTATCTGCTTGTCTCTTTATCTCTTTCTGTGCCCTGACTAATGCTGCTCCTGCCTCTTCTTGTACTTTTCTTATTCACTCCACAAACTCTGTCACCTTCTCTATCTTTCCTTTCCTCCTCAAGTCAACTCCTATTTTTAATTTTCTACCATAGTTTGCCATAAATAAAGACACTTTAGTTGTTGAATATGCCTTGTTATTAATTGTAAATTCTGATGATGCTAACAATTCTGGCCAATTCTTTTGCCTATATGTTATGAACTTAAACCTTTGGAGTTAGGTAAAAGAACAAACTCTTGTATTAGAGTAAACACAAGAAAACTTGATAAAGAGCTCTATACAAAGTAGACTACTTTATATACATATTTAGATGGTCCATGCTAACTACTATGCACCCTACCCTAAATGACCATGTGTTAGGCATGAGGTCAACATGTGGTGTTTATGCTATATGATATCACTTCTTCTAGAACCTTCTACTTCTTTCCCTTGTGTCCTGTGATCCTTGTTGTGACCACACCATCAGATGTAACTGATGTGACAGTGTGACTGGTCATTACTCCAACCCTAACCCTAGAGTTCTAAAAATAGAAAAATAAAAATAAAAAAATAAAAATAAAAAGCTAAGTTTACTTCTTGCAATCTTGACACTATGGTCAACAAAGAATCTCAGATACTGTTCCAGTTTCTAGTTCATTCTCTCTATCTGCTCATCTGTTTGTAGGTGGAATGACATTGACAGCTTTGTTTCGATTTATAACATAGTATTCAACTCCTTTGTTATCTCTGCTGCAAACTGCAGTCCTCTATCTGACACAATACTCTCTGGTAACCCATACAACTTCCACACATTATCTCTAAACAACCTTGCTAATCCTTCTGCCAATGTCTCTTCTGTTGTTGCTATAAAATGTGTCATCTTAGATAATCTATCACAGACTACTAAGATCACATCTTTCCTGGCTACCAATGGTAACTTAGTAATCAAGTCTACTGTCAGATGTATCCATAGCTTTTCTGGAACTTCACTCAACTTTAACTTCTTTACTGGCATCTCCATCCTATTCTTTATCCTCTAACACATATCACAACCTTCTACATACTTTCCTACATCTCTTGTCACTCCCAACCACCAATAATTCCTCATCACCAGCTTTGTCATCTTTCACTTTCCTCCATGTCCAGCTACTAGTATATTATGATGTAACTGGATTATTTCCACTCTTGGCTCTTCATCCTTCAGCACATACACTTTTTCCTCCTTCAACACTAAATCTCCTTCTATCTGTCACTCCTCTCCCCTTACTACTTTCACTCCTGCTTTCTTCATTTTCTCTACTACTCTAACTATCTCTTCATTCTTACTCCTAGCTTTTTTTTATCTTTTCTACTATATCTACTTCAGGTCCTTCTATTACTACTTCATGTAAATTATGCAGCCAATAGTCCTTTATAAATACTTGGTTATCATTATCATTTTCTACTCCTATTTTCCAGTCCAGTTATCTACTAAGTCCATCTGCCTTCTCCATTTTTGTATCTGGAACATGTTTCAAGGTGAAGTTGAACCTTGACAAATATAATGTCTAATGAGCTTGTCTTCAATTCAACTTCTATGCCTTCATAAAGTATTCCAAATTCTTATGGTTTGTCCAAACCAAACTTGTACTTGGCATTCTCTAATAAATGCCTTCAATTTTCCAACCCTCTTATTACCACCAACATCTCCTTATTGTGAATCTCATAATTTCTCTCAGTCTCATTTAGAGATTTTGAGAGAAATGCCACTAGCCTTCACTTCCCATCTTCACATTCCATAGATAACATCACTCTGATTGCATAATCTGATGTATCTACCTACATTCTCATTTTTCTGTCTAAATCTGATGCTGCTAACACTGGTTCTTTTATAAATCTCTTTTTCAGATCCCTAAATACCCTCTCCTGTTTTTCTGTCCATTTTCACTTCTGATCTTTTTTGACTATATTGTGAAATGGTCTGGCTACAGACACAAAGTTCTTGATAAATTGACAATAATAATTCACCAATATTAGAAATTTCTGCACATCCTTGACACACTTTGGTGTCAGCCAATCCAAAACATCTTTTATCTTCTCCTTCTCCATCTTTATCCCTTCTGGTCCTATTACCACTCCTAAGAACCCAACTTCCCAAACCTTTCATTTATACTTCTCTGGCTTCACATACAAATCATTTTCCACTAACCTCCTTACTACTTCTTCTACCAACTCATCATATCCTTCTTCCCTATCTGTCCCAATAATTATATCATCGATAAAACTTGCCACTTTCCCAGTGTTAATAAGATTCTATAAAATCTCATTCATCATAGTCTGGAATGACACAGGTAAATTTGTTAGTCTGAAAAACATCACTGTTGGTTCAAATGACCCTTCTGGGGTAGTGAACGCCCTCTTCTACTCATCTTCCTCCTTTATCCATATATTATTATATCTCCATCTCAAGTCCACCTTTGTAAATACTTTTTTTGTACCAATCTTCTCTACAATATCTGAAATAAGAGGCAAAGGATAATTATTTTTTACCATCCACTCATTTAAATACCTATAGTCCTGTACTATCCACTTCTTTCCATCCTTCTTTTCTATGAAAAATACTGGTGCCATTTGAGGCAATTTTAAGGGTCTAATGTACTCTTTCCTCAACTGTTCAGATATGAACTCATGCACCTCCTCCTGCTCTTCCCTCAACAATGAATACACATTCCCCTTCCTTGGCATAAATTTCTCCTTCATATCTATTGCATGATCCCACAACTTCCTTGTGGGCATCCATTCACTTGCCTTCTTGCCAAAGACATGGATTCACTTATGGAATTTTGCTAGGACCAACTTCTTAGCTTTTTCCTCTGACTTTGCTGCTTTCTCCTCTTCATCTCAAATCTCCCATTCTTCTGCTACCCTCCTTACCTCCATCTTCCTTTCTTTCTTTGGTTTTTTCTTTTCCTTCTTCTCTTTTTCTTCCTGTTTCTTTCCTGCCTGTTTCTTTCTTTCTTCTTTCTTCTGTTTCTGCCACTCTAGCTTTCCCTGCTTTGGTCTCCACTGCTTCCCACATTCTTCTGGACACCTCATCATCTTTAATTCTCCTGTTCTCTAGTCAATCTCAGGATTGTGGTAAGCTAGCCACGGCATTCCTAAGATTACATTCCACTTCTGCTCCCCAATCACATTTATCTCCATCCTCTCTCTATGTCCCTGATAATATATATTTACTTCCACCATATTTTCAATTGGCCTCTCTTTATTGAATGTTTTATCCATATTTCTTACATATATTGGCCTCTCCATTTTCTTTAACTTAAACTCCTATTTCTTTGCAAACTCCAAACTCATCACTGTTATTTCTCTTAGTATGTTCTCATTGTCCAGATTGCATGTAAATGTATTTTCTGCTACTCTAGAGAGCATTGCAACCTATTGTTATTGAGACCTAGTTGAGGACTATCAGATCTCTCTCCCCATTTAAATTATTTTGTCTGTTATTCCCCTCCATTGCCAACCTCTGTCCATATTCTAGTCTTTTTCCCTCCCCAATTCTATTTCCTGTCCCTTTATTTCTACAATTTCTAGCCAGATGTCCAAATTCCCTACACTTGTAATAATTCCTATTTCCTCAATCCACATCTATGGCATATGAGTTGCATTAAGCAAACCCTGCCCTCTAATTAGGGTGCACCATTACTGTATTCATCCTCTCTATGTTAGAACTGAAGATGATAAACTTGGTTTCTATTTTATTTTCTCTCATTTTTCTTCCACTCTCTCTTTATTTTTATGAGAAGAAGAAGACAAGTGTGACATGGTCACAGAAGTCACATGCTCATGTGATACAGAGAAGGGCATAGAAGATTCCAGAACAAGATGAAGTCATATAGCATGACAAAGGTATGTTAGTCTTATGGGTAAAACATGGTTTTTAGAAGAGATTAGAATTAACTTAGCATGGACCATCACCAAAAGGTATATAAGGTAGACTAGATTGTAGTAGGAACTCTATCGAGTTCTCTTATGTTACTCAATACAAAAGTGTGTCTTTTACTCAACACAGAGCCTAAGTCATAACACTCTACTCCTTCCATCAGAGTAGGTTCTGCTTGAACCTGCTGTTAAAGCACCTCTTGCCTCCTTGACCAAACTTGAGGCTATGACAATTGTTGCTGTTGTATCTCTCCATTATTCTGCCTTGAAGCTTGTTGCCCCTTCAATCTCTCCTCTTCTCTCCTACTTTTCCTCCAGTTCCTATCTAAATTGATTGCTGTTATGAACTAAAGCTCAAAGGGTTAAGCAATAGAACAACTCTTGTATTGAGTAACACAAGAGAACTCGATAGAGTTCCTAGTACAAAGTAGTCTACTTTTTATACTACTATTCATGGTCCGTGCTCACTACTGTGCATCCTACTCTAACTGACCATGTGTATGACATGAGGCCAACATGTATTGTCCATGTTGTATGACGTTACCTTGTTCCGGAACCTTCTACTCCATTTTCCTAAGTTTTGTGATCAGTCTTGTGATTATGCCATCAACTTGTGACTGATGTGATAGTGTGACTGATAAACCCTAACCCGAGTTGTTCTAAAAATAGAAAATAAAGAAAAATAAAAATAAAAATAAAATAAAGTGAAAAGAGAAAATAAAAACAAAGTCCACCGTCGATAATCTTGACAATTGCCCTATCATACCATTGCTCAATTGAGTCTGGCTGCTGTTCTGACTCCATAAGCCTCTGGCATATAGTGGTATTAATCTCCCTCTTAAATTCTTTTACTAATGGCCTCTCCTCATATCTGCTTTCTCTTGCTACTCTTCTGAACTCCTGTATGAACTCCTCTATTGTTTTCTCTCCCTGCTTCAACCTCCTCAACTTTGCTACTTTCACTGATTCCTCATCTTCTCCTCCAAACTCTTTCCTGATATCTACTAAAAATTCCCCCACTGTTTTATATTCTAACAACTCTCCTTCCAAATCTTCTAACATATTTTCTTTCCAGACATCTGCTGATTCTCCTTGCACATATGATAATACCCACTGAATCTGCTCCTCAACCACTACTCCCCTCATCTTCATCCTGATATATAATCTGCATGCTGTCACAAAACCTAGGACCTTTGATAAGGTTCTATTGAATACTTGTGGCCTTGCTACTTCTATGTTCCCTTCTCCTACCACTGCTGCTTCTCCTTTTATTCTTTTCTCTGCTAAAGCTTGGAGTTGAGCCTGTATTGCCATAAGCTACTCCTGTTGTTGCCAAATAATGGCGTGCAAGTCATGTTGACTCATTTTGTAAAAGAGAGAGGGTACAGTTGTTAATAGTGATAATGATGGTGGTAGTAGTGTGGGTAGAGATGATGTATATAGAAGAAGAGCAGAATCTGTGCTGGTTTCACTTTCTGATTTGTACTCCAAAGAAGAAATCTCAGTATGTGATAGCAGACCCTCTTCTTGTCCTGCTTACATGTTCTACTTACTACTTCTTTCTAGTTACTGCCCTAATAAATTCTACATGATTTTGTCTTAAGAAAGATGTTCTACTCTAAGCAGTGTTTTAAGAATGACTGCTGTTCCTCTGCATAGACAGACCACAAGGGGACCTGTAGCACAAGACTGTTATGAGAAAAATGTTGTTAACATATCCACACAAGGTAATACATCTACCTGCACCAGTGGGCTTTGGTACAACTAAACAGCTAGGCTTTTCTTGCCTAACTAGTATACCCCTTATGCCTAGGTTCTGGCAATTCTTCTTGACTAAAGAGTGGTGTTGTCTTTCAGTTTAGGATAGTAAAAGAGTAAGTTATGAGAGGGTCCTAGGTTGGACAGTCTCAAGAAAGGGAATTGAGTTCTAATGTTACAAACTCAAGAACTTAGTCGTTCAAGAGAAAGAACCTTGTATTAAGGTTTACATAAGAGAACTCAATAGAGAACTCTGTACAAGATTGTTTACCTTATATACTAAACTATCATGGTCTGTGATACTACTTTTCTAGCCTATCCTAAATGACCATGTGTTCATCTTAAGATCAACATGTATTGCACATATTGTATGACATCACTCTAACCCTAACCATAGATTCAAAGAAAAAAGAAAAAGAAAAAAGAATTTAAATAAAGAAGCTAGTGTCCAAGCTTTGCATATCTGACATCATAGCTGTAATTAGCACAACATAATTAAGTGATAATGCATAGCACTTATAATAACTCACTTGTTATATCTTAAGTTTAAGTGTAAAAACAAAAAATCTTGTATTTAGATTAAATACAAGAGAACTTGATAGAGTTCCTACTATAATCTTATAAAACAAAAGAGAACTTGGTGGAGTTTCCATTACAAACTAATCTATCTTATATTATAAAATGTGGTTTGTATATACACTACAACTAATTGATTCTAAAGTTCATATGCTTTTCATAAGACCAGCATACTGTTGCCATACTGTATAACATCATCTGTTTCAGAGTTATAAGAGAATTTGCTTTTGTATGAAATTCAAGTACTTAAACTCTATCTATGGTCCTGTCAAACTCTACAGAGTTTCCATCTATTAGTCAATGCTTCCTAAACCCTACTAAACCCCCTGGTGCATCTTAAACCAATTCCTCACAATTGAACCTCACTTAGTACTATCTAACTTCTAGATATTGCTTCACTCTAAGTATTACTGTTATGAACTTTTTTCTTTCTCAGTAAATCTTTTAAATACTTCAATTAGAGTTCCTGACTATCTGGTTACTATCATTCCTTGGTTATATTAACACTGTTTCACCAGATTAGAATGTATTCTAGTAGTATTTGGAATAGTTGTTGTTCCTAAGAGTTCTTATGTCACAAACTTCATTCAGTTTGTATCTCCATAACCAGTAGACTGGTTTTCACAAACTAAGTTACACTGGAAAGTCCCAAATAAGGGCTATTCACACATATGTGGAATACACAAAAGTGATAACAGATTACTGAGATATCAGACTGTCAGTAACTATAAGTTTCATTGTATTATCTTGGGAACAACAACTGGACAGATTCTCACAATCAAACTTGCACTAGAAAGTGCTCATCAAACCATCTCTGATAATATATCATATATCATATAACAATTAGTATTCATAGAGATACAAGTATATTAATATAGTAATATAATTAGTTGCCTTTTAAAATTAGTCTGATATCTGCTATGATAGATGATAGCCTCATTAAATATAAGTTTTGATTATGTGATGGAAACAGCTTGCATACAAACCATCACTATTTTGTATATATACTTCCATATTTGAGAATTAGATCTTAGACTTAACAATATCAATTATTGTTAGATACAGTTCACACTTTGTGATCCAAGATCCAGTAGAGCATCTCAGAAGTCCAGAATAAGTAAGTTACATGTTATCCAAGAATGTGAAAGGCAGATTAGAATTACTTTTGGCTTTAGCTTATGTACTGTGCCTTTACTAGTTACACAGGTTGTATATTTCAGATCAGGACTTGGGAACTTAGAGAGTGGGAAAACCACTAAAAGATAGCAAGATGTGTTGTTACTGACACTGGAAGATAGATGCTAGTTTTAGTTGATTTTTAGAATAAGCTAGTACAGTGTAACTACTGAATTATATACCAGTTAGTATGCCTAAGGTAGCTATCTGGAATGTAACTAAGTAAGTTACTCTAATTTCTAGTGATTCTTGGATGTTAGGGAATGGAGGTCCATAAAGTTAACTTAGACTAGTGAGAACATCTGAGATAGAATAGAAGTGTGTGATTCATACTGGAAAAAGTTTTAAAGTGCAAATAAGAGAGTATGAGTTATTTATGGGTTAGTATAGATGTGATCAGAACACAAGATATGATAATTATTATTATTTATTATTCTCTCAAACTTCTGAATCAATCCTAAACCTCTGAGAGTACATCCAAGGTTTAAATATCATAACCAATGACTAGCATCCTGTTGGATTGTAGAGGTATTAGAGATACATACTTAGTCCAGACACAAAGATATATATAAATAACTATATTTCATATCTATTAGAAATATGTACTAAGTACTACTATTAGTCTAAGTTTTACTAAATAAGTCCAGTCAACTCACCTCAGTCTAGATACAAAGATATGTAGATGACCGAGATTTGTTGTTCTACTCTAGAGTTCTTTTATAAGTAAAAATATAAATTATATATTTAGGGTCCAAGTATTTATAAAAGTTGTATAGCAGTGGTTTAAGTGTTACTTGGCAGTCTATCATACTATAAGCCAGTGTGATTAAGTTTGTGATGTTACATCTTAGCCAACAAGAGGTATACCTAGAGTATATTATCTTGTATGACTGTGAAATAAATATTCTTATATAAACTATCAAAATTTATAATGATAGCTGCACAAAGAAAAAAGGAGACTAGAGTAGTGGCCTTGTCAAAGTTGTGAAAGTTAGACTTTGTTTATTTTTCTTTCTTTCTTATTTTTATTTTATTTTTGATTTATTTTCTATTTTTGGGAACAAGAGTTAGGTGTTAGTGTGACATTACATGTACAGTCACACAATCATATAACATGAAGGAAGACAGTAAAAGGTTCTAGAAGGATAACATCATACAGTATGTTATATATATGTTGACCATAAGGCAAACACATGGTTATTTAGAATAGGATAATGTAGTAGAGCACAGACCATTAAAAGGTTCTATTCATTGATCTACTCTAAGATCTTTGAGTTGTAATAGGCCTAGAGAGATATCATGAGTTGGCTGTGAATAAAGATAGAGTAGAGGTTTTGTAAATTAACAAAGGCATAAATAACACTTCCTTTTCCCAAATAAAGGTCCTATCTACAGAGAATAGTATCAAATTTGGATCTTAGGTGTCCCAAGTGCAAGTGAATGACAAAGTTGAATTGGGAAAGAAATTCTAACTATCTTTGTTAACAATAAAAGAGAACTTTGGTAGTCAAGAAATATTCTAGGTTTTTGTGATCTATGATAATATCTATAGGAAGTTTGGGCTCTTCCAAATAGTAACACTAGGTGCAAAAGACTTCAAAGACTATGAGAAGTCTCTTGTTATATATATTATAGTTGAGTTCAGTTGTTAAGACTTAAGCCTTTGGATAAAGACAAAATATGACTTTTATATTGAATAACATAAAAGAACTTGATATAGTTCCAAGTACAAACTAATCTACCCTATATACTACAGACCATGGTCTGCACACACTACAACTAACATATCCTAAAGTACATATAATTGCCATGCTATATCATGTCATCTGTTTCAGAACCTTCTATGATCTTTTTCTATGTTATCTAATTGTGTAACTATCACACATGACATATCATCACACTTTTGTCTAAGTTCAAAATAATAAAAAAGAAAAAGAAAATATAGGAATGAAGTATGACTAGATGAACTTTCTTTTCTTCCATTATGATTAATAGTATAGTTATAAGAGTATAGTCTAAAGCATTAGATTCTACAATCATTTGAGTGTTGGAGATCTAATAGGTAAGAATAAGAGTAAAAGTGAAGATCTCTTTGAAATTATTGAACATTTCATAGTAAAAGATATTAAAGTTCTAAGAGATACCTTTCTAAGTCAGCTAGATCAGAAAGGCTACCATATCCAAATAGTTGTAAATGAAACACTGATAGAAGTTAGCAAACCTTAGAAATGCTTGCACATCCTTGATCTTCTTTGGTTTATGCCAATCTTGAATCATTTTAATGTTATTAGAAGTCATAGTTAGCCTGGAAGAGAATATAATGTATCCAAGATACTTTACTGAGTTAAAGTGGAACTCACACTTCTCAGTATTTGTATATAGTTCTGCTAAATAGAGTTAGCATAATACTTTCTTAACATAATGTTAGATATGGTTTATACTGAAAAGCAAAAGTCTGCAATATCAGCTCAGAGATGTGTGGAGTATGGAAACTCTATATAATAATTTTATTCATTGCTGTAATTTTGGTTCGGATGCTGTAGATAAGACAAAAGCTACTGTTTCAATGATCAGCTCAGTGATGTGGACTTCCAGAACAATTATAGCTTCAGCTTATGTGCTATACTGTTTGAATGCTATATAGTTTCAATTTTAGAAAATTGGAATGAAGTCTGAAGAGTATTGAGTATTGATGTGGTGTGTCACTGTTGAACACTAGAAATTAAGTTCACTTGAAATTATAGTTGATTATTAGACTAGTATATTACAGTATAAGTACTAATCTTATATATAAGTAAGATAAATAGGAGATGCTTAGAGGTTTTAGTGATAAAACATTGAAAGAAGCCAGATAAAGGAGCTCTACTATGAAAGGTCAAGTTTGATAGGAGTACCTCCATTATGAAAGACTAAGTACTTAAAGGATTGGGGAATAATTGCATCACTGTTATAGAGATATGTTGTATGAAGAATGGCTGTCATATAAAATAGGTTTTTACTAGGATTAATAAGATATTACTACTATGAAAGATAGTCTTCAGAATGAGTAAACTTAGCATTGTTAGGTATGGAATATGCCTGGAAGAAGAAACTATTTGCATTAAAATTTGTGGAAGATGTTAGAAGAGTGTGGGAATATTATTTAATGTATGCAGATGCAATTTGGGGGTGACCTTGGCTTCAGTGGATGTGTTATGCTTCTGTATGTCATGATAGTCATATTTTAAAAGGAAGTTGTAACAGAAGATGAATTATTATGAAAGTCAAACTTCCAAGCATAGACGCTCAAAACAGTATACTACACTAGTTGATTTTCAAGCTAAGAAATTACAGAATATTTATGTGTTTTAAATACTAGCACTAAGACTATTTGAGGATCAGAGGAGATAAGTGACTACTCTGGGTATACTAAGGTCCTTGAAAATCAAGTATGTAGTTTTATAGAGATCATAGGAAGCTATGTGATCAGTAATAAAGTGATATAACATGGAAAAGAACTAGGTTGATCCATACTGGAAGTAGTATGTAGACTGGAAAGAGGATATCTACTTTTACAAATGTTTTGGGTAAAGTGAAGCTTAGGTAAGTATTATCTATGATGAAGTCAAATATATTGGATGTGCTTAGATAATATGTGATAGAGTTTAAATAAGTGAGTTTGGATCAGAAAGAGCAACAGCATTGAGATAGATTAGACTTATAATTGTACAAATGAGATTAATGTGGGCTATATTCTATACAGAGTCTGTGAAGCTATACTCTAGTTTTTTGACTGTCTAGCTGGTTTCACCTCTGGTATAAAAGAGGTAGCTTTTGTGTGTTTGGCTTAGAACCTTATATTGTCTGAAAGATAATGGAAACAGGTTTCTACTCTGTAGCTTTTTTCCCCACAATACATGCACAGGTTGTGTTATATGAGTCCACCCATTTAAAAGCCTGTTTTATATAGCAGTGATATCTTATTCAAACCTTGATAAAAGTCCATCTTCCAAGATAGCCTTATTTTCATAACACATTTTTATGGTGATATTATACTCAAATCTAATTTCTCCAAGTCCTCTGTTTTCTATGGTGGAGATACTTCTTTCCAACTCAGCCTTCTATGGTAAAATTTTCCTAATTCCACTGTTCAACTTCTTTCAGTATCTCACCACTAAAACTTCTACTTAGAGCTGTACTTTGAAACCTCCAAATTTCTCCTTTATTTTACACTTGTTAGAGACAAATCACACTCACTATGTTACCTATGATAGTAGCACAGAAGACAGGATGAAAGAGAGACTTAGCAAACCAAGTTGTAAGGAAGAGGCCAGAAGTAATAGTGCATAGATAAGATGACCTTGGCTTCAACAGATAACATTGTGCCTAGCCTATACATTGTGTGGTTGTGACTTTTGAATAACAGGTAGTTTGGATGGAAGGATACAAGTATGGCACAGTTCAAGTTGATTATCAGACTAGAGAATGGTACATAGTAGCTATGTTCTTAAATATGAAAGTAATGATCTAATAATATTCTACTACTGCACATCTTCTGGGTGGTTGGTCACTGCAAAGATTGTTATTTGGACTCCATGGATTTAATGAGAAATACAGGGTCTTTGGTCTTTGGATTAATGGCAGTTAGAATGGAGTGTTATCTGCACTGGAAGAGCATGAATGTTAGAGGGTATATGACAATACCTAATTTTTTTTGATAATGTATCTTTATCAATACTCACTCTCTTTGGACTTTATTCCATCTTTTGAAGTTGTAACCATATTGCATATAGATAGCACAGCACATAAGCTGAAGTCAAGATCATTCTGGAAAGCCCATATTACTATACACTTTGTATGGGATTTCCACATAGCACAACTCCAAGCTAACTCTATAGGCTTTCACCTCCCAGTGTAAACTATGTCTAACAAGTTGTTGTTAAAGTATCTCTTTTGCTTGTTAAGAATAAGTTTACCATCATTATCCAATCTTTTGGATATGTTGATTCAGGGGGAAAAGTTTGTAGGTTTTCTACTCAAATTTGTTCTAGTAAGAAATATGGATGCAGAAGCTTAGGATGTCAAGATTACAGAAAGTGGACTTAGTTTCTTTTTATTTTCTTTCTCACTTTTATTTTCTTTTTGATTTATCTTTTATCTTTTCTATTTTTAGAACTTAGGGTTAGGGTTAGTGATGACATCACTCAGTCACATGACATGGTGACAGTAACATTCACAAGTCACATGATACATGAAAAGAGATAAAAGGTTCTAGAAGAAGTGATGTCATACAACATATACACTACATGTTGATCTCATGTCTTACATATGGTACTTTAGGGTAGGATGCACAGTAGCTAGCATGGACCATATGGATGGGTATATAAGGTAGACTACTTTGTAAAGAGCTCTCTATCAAATTCTCTTGTGTTACCCAATACAAGGTTATCTCTTAACCCAACTCTAAGAGCTTTGAGCTATAACATAGGACAGGGAGATAGATGAGAAATTGTGAGTATAAATATGCTTTCTTTCTCTTTCCTAATGACAGTTATTGATAACTATGGTTAGAGAGTACATCACTTGAAAAAAGTAGGCTTTTCCTCTTCTCACATATAAATAGAATTCTGAATCCAGTTAGAAAGTTCTTGATAGTACTAGTGGCACTATACATTATCTCCCCAACCTAGCTGGGATACATACCTTATAAAATCAATGTTGTAAGTGATAATCTTATTACCAGACTTCATTCACAGATTGTCAAGTACACCAGCTGTATCTCTAATAGAGTCAGATGATCTGAAGTGTTAGTACAGCTCTTCTGTAAATCATGACTAGTTCTGGAGCTATTTCTAGTAGACTTCTTGTTTCTCTTGGTCCAACCTGATCTCAAACCAACTTTGTACAATTTCTGTTAGATAATTTATTGCAAAATTCATCTTTATAATATCTGTGGTGAACTATACAGAATTTGTGTGAAAATGAAGTTGGCACTGAAACAGAAAACTGTTCAGTTTTTTGAGTCCATACCATTGAAGGTGTTAAGCATTTGGGTTCTTGCTGTAGAAGGTGTAGAATTTGTTATAGGAGTTAAGTTAACTGTGAGTTTTCTAAGAGCCCTGGCCAGAAGGTTTATTAATTGGAAGGATTATTAGATTGTAGTGGTTTCTGGGGGTGATAGAGGTTTCTCTGCTTCTAGTACATTGACCTAATTCAAATTATCATTGGCTAAAACAATTTTGGGAGATTTCAAAGTGTTTTTTGAAATTCTTCTAAAAGAAAGATAGGTTGAGGTTAACCTTATTAAATATCTAGAATAGTAGAGGTATATCTATATGGAAAAATTGCTTGCTTAGGTACTTTATAATGATAGCTATATAGTCTGATAGTACTATTAAGAGTAATTCACACTTACTAGGAAATCTGTGAATATAACATAGAAGATAAAACAAATAATGTGATTTATCAGATACAGATGTAGAAGTGGATTTGGAAGTGAGTGCTATATGAATAACAACCTTAACTTTAATGGAAAATATTGTACCTAGCTTAACTTCATTATGTAGTTGTATTTAGAAAGAAGATGATTTAGATAAGAACTTAAAACAAGTGTAATACTTAACCCAAGTTGATTATTAGACTAAGAAGCTATACATAGTGGCTATCATTTTTAAATACAAAAAGAATCTTTCTAATAATAAGCTATTGTGTATACTCTAGATTGTCAAAGACTATGAGAATTATTGCTTGGAACTCCATGGGGTTTGATATGAAATAAAAAGGCTCTTATTCTTAAATTGGTAAGTAATTAGAATAGAGTGTGATTTGTACCAGAAGAGGACAAAAGATTACAGATGAGATAAGTTCATATTCAGCTTCTTATCAATAGTATCACTATATTGGTAGATTACAGCAATTTTCAGTTGTTTATCCTATATTATACTTCTGTACTTTGTTTTTTTTCAGTTAAATAAACATTTCACTTATTTATACTTATACTGTGTTAATTGTAGTATAACTAAGTAATAATGCAAAGCACTCATAATGAGTTACTCATGTGTTATCTATTCATATTTGTATTAGTATAGCCTACATACTGCTTATATATAGACAACATATGTCTTACATATATCATCTTTTATTTTAGAGAACAGAATACATAGCAACATTGTGTAGTGTGGACAACTGACAACTTACTAATAGTATTGGTTTGTTCTTAGTGGAAAGCTTAAGATGTGAGCAATATAAGACAAGTAGTATTACTTGAACTAAAGAGTGACAATGTACCTACTGTCAAGATTGTTGACGGTGGACTTTATTTTATTTTCTCTCTTACTTTATTTTTCTCTTTCTTTTTCTTTTATTCTCTATTCTCTATTTTTAGAACAACTCGGGTTAGGGTTTATCTGTCACGCTGTCACATCAGTCACAAATTGATGGCGTAGTCACAAGACTGATCACGAGACTCAGGAGAATGGAGTAGAAGGTTCTGGAATAAAGTAACGTCATACAATATGAACAACACATGTTGGCCTCATGACATACACATGGTCATTAGGGTAGGGTGCACAGTAGTGAGCATGGACCATGAGTAGTAGTATATAAGGTAGACTACTTTGTACTATGAACTCTATCGAGTTCTCTTATGTCACTCAATACAAGAGTTAGTTCATCACTTAAACTCTTGAGCTTTGAATCATAACACCTACTGAAGTTTATATACCTACAAGATATACATATTACTAATATGATGATATATTGTGCATCATCATATTAGTCAAATTATCGCTTCTTTTCCTCTTACCACCATCTTGTATAGTAGCGTCTATTGGAAAATCAGCAAATAAATTGTCTTTTTCTTCTATCTTCTTCAGCTCGTCAACGTCTGCCAACTTCAAGAACCCTCTACCAACTATGTCTTCAGGAACAAACATAGGGATGGACATTCAGTTGGGACGAGTCCTTACTAACAATTCTGAGGTACAAGGACAAAATCCTTTATCCTCTGCCAATTCCTCTAGGGATCCCTCAATGGTTTCCTCTGGTTGATCTACTCCTTACCATGATAGAATGGATACTGCCCCAGATGGTTCCCCTTCCAATGGTGAAGTTACCAATGAACGTCTTGAGCTGTCATACGAGACAGAGCAAGAGAAAGCATTGAGAATTGGTAAGGCGACCAACCAACAGGATACCTTGAGGCCTCAGGACACTAACAATGAGGCAACCCCTTCTCATGTTCAACATGAGGATGATGTAGTCAACATACAGCTTCCTTACGACCCTCAAGTACTGACCGAACCCGAATTATGGAGTAGTTCCTTCTATCCCATTTCCCTTCACGGCTCCATTGAGCATTTCACTTCTGATTCCAAGAATATCAAGGTTACCCTTAACTTCTTGGCCAAGTATATTCAAGGTAAACAAGTCAACGACCTTAATGACTTCGATGGCATGGGAGATGCCATTTGGAATTTTATATCTTCGGTCTATGCAGCTAAATGGGACACTTTACATACTGATCAGAAAACGAATACTCTTAGGTCCAAAATTTCTGAGAAATTTACCCCAAGAACTCCTCCATCCAATGGTAATACCAAGAAGGATACTCTCAAGTCTACTCCTATCACCATCAATAAAGCGCCACCCCTCCCTCCTCTTCCGGCCAAAACTAAGAAGGAGATCAATATTATTTCCAAATATTTTTATCCCAAGAAACCCTCGGTTGAAAACAACGCTCAGCCCTCCAAAGGTCAACTTGGTAAATCTTATGTGCAAGCATCCAAATCTTCAACAAGCACATCCGAAGTCTTAAAAATCAAAGAAACATTCCCCACTTTAAATGCTCAAAAAATCGATCAGGTGAACAATATTGTCAACGGCCAAAGCAAACCAAAACCTTGCATCAAGATGACCACTAAAGGCCCGTCTAGAAAACATATTATCATACCAATGAGTAGTGACAATGTTTCTTCATTCATGAAAAACTCTTCCCTTAATATAGCTAACATAAACAGACAGCTATGTAATGCTAAATCTGTTGTTTTAGTAGATTATGTTTAATCTGATAACATGGGCATCATCGTCATCACCAACAAGGTCGCGCAACAATCTGACCTATCCATCATAGATTATTACGTGAAGAACGCCAACGACATCAATGCTCTTCAAGTTGAAGACTCAAGACTCCCCAAGTCTAAATTGTATCTGAAAATCATTGGCATACTGTATTACCCTCACACAAACTCCCAAGAGAAACTCACACCGTCGGATGTTGAAACCATCCTCAAACAAAACCACATCTTCGACAATATTTCTCTTGCATCCAGACCAAGAATAATCAAAGTCTCTCCAAAGTCCGACATGGCCATCGTCTGGATAGATATATGGGACGTACAAAGTGGTCATAACACTAAATTGCTTATCAATAGTTGCTTCAACGTGGGTAACAATATCGCTATGGTTAGAGGAGCAAACATGAATCCCAGAGTTCCCCAATGCAAAAATTGCTGGAAATGGGGCCACTCAACCTTCTCGTGTCGAATCCAAGGGGCCAAATGTGTCAAATGTAATGGCCCTCACAAGTCAGAGCACCATAGAGAATTTGGATGGTGTTGCAAAGCCAATGCTAAAATTAACCCACCTAGGTTGGAAACTAAGAAGGGCGAACCTTGCTCTCACTCATTCAAATGCTCTAACTGCAAAGGGGATTACCAAGCCAACTCCAACATTTGTCCATTTTGGAGACACCACTTCAATAGGGAATGGCACGTAAAAAAGTACGCTGAGATCTGTGAAAACAGATTGCAATCAATCCATTCTGAAGTAAACGGAGCGACCAACCAATGATTGTGTGAAACCTCAGAATTTTTTCGCAAAATGTTTGCAAGAACTCGCTCATTACCAACATCATCCTCAAAACCTAATCTCATTTCGACATAATCTTAATCCAGGAACCGCCTTGGTCTGAAATTCAAAAAATTCCAAGCTCTTCAAATTGTGACAGTAAATCCCTCATGGACACCTGTCATCACCCCAATTGGATTGCGTTTGCAAGATTCCCCTCAAATAGTAACGATTTTCCAAGAGTTATCTCCTATATCAATATTTGCCTTTCTTCCCTTCACTTTCTCCTTCGCAAAGATATTTTTGACCACCGAGACATTAATCTCATTTCTTTTACTAATAACGACATTTGTCATTATATTCTGAACATTTATTCTGACTCGTCTCATTCAGCTTTAAAGTATCTTAAGGATACTAAAGTCAATATTAGCCATGTTCTTCTTATAATGGGCAATTTTAACATAAGGGACAGTTTATGGGACCTGTCTTTTCCTTATCATTCTTTGATTAGTGATGATTTAATTATAATAGCAGATTTGTTTAACCTTGCTTTATCATCACCGACTAACCCTGGTCCCACTAGATTCTCTGACACTGCTGGGGAGTCCAATTTGGTCATCAATCTGATGTTCCTTCAATGTGGTTCTGTGGAATTGGACAATCATTCCATTCTTCCTCATTCTAGATTATCTTCTGATCACGTGCCTCTCTTGATAGATATTCCCATTTTTGATGAAATCATTCACTCATCGAAACTCATTATCACTCCTGGAAGTGAGCAAGAAATGGATTTCATCAAAGATGTAGTATCAAACCTCAAGTCATTTGACACTTCAAATATTGAAGATATCGCTAGTTGTTGTGGCAACCACTAGACATAATGTTCAATGATCTCACTAACGAGTAAACCTCAAAAAAGTATAGTGTGGGGATTCACAAGAGAACTCGACAAGGAGTCTCTGCTTAATAAGTGTCCTATTTATACAAATGTGTCCTGGTCCATGCTACCACTATCTAAGCCTGCCCTATAGTCCATGCTTCATCCTCATGTCTGCCTCACTCCTTACTCAAGGCCACCATGTGTTTTCCAGATGCCCTGACGTCATCTTCCAGACCCTTCTACTATGTTCTAGGCCTATGAGGTCACATCATGTGACCTGTCATGTGACTTCCTTGTCACGTGCCTTCTTCAT
>Ga0157363_1000782_pt1 | contig 25129 bp, 15 predicted proteins | sample AttsexASBM1_FD_111477 | JGI IMG/M metagenome (GOLD analysis project Ga0157363, IMG submission 111477) | Fungus gardens microbial communities from leaf cutter ant in Ribeirão Preto, State of São Paulo, Brazil - Atta sexdens ASBM1 | ecosystem: Host-associated > Fungi > Mycelium > Unclassified ... | reverse complement strand
GAAATATGTATATATATATATATATATATATATACATAATAATTAGTATATATATATATATATATTATTCTATATTGTTTTTGACTGAAATTTTTTTATAAAATTTTATTATAAAAATAACTTTTAAGTTGCATTTCATTGAAAATATTACGAAAGAGATGATCTCAGCAAAGGATAATCTTATTTACTAATTATTATAAATTATAAATGTATAATGTTTATTCATAAAAAAAGATATGAAACATTTTTTACGTTATTAACCGAAGTGATGCATTTGCTCTAGAAACAATTTTTATGAATTTATATAATTAACTGAGAATTGTATTTTACTTAATTACCATTTACCTAATTATATATCTAAATGATAGTAATAATACTTAAAATTTAGGGGGGAGTGGCTAAATTGGATCATGTTCCAAATAGGACCTTTTTAATTTAAATACAGTTAAGCAGATTTGCGTGCTATTTATAAAGTCCTTATAAGATATCGAATGTGATGGCAATTTGATAATTCTCTGTCATAAACATTCATAGAATAGACGCAAATATGTAGCCGTTTTTTTCAGCCGTTGTACAAAAATTTTTTTAAAAAGAAAATCCTTGTAAATCATTATTTAAAAGATATTAAAAATTTAGAAGATAATTAATTTAAGATAATTAAAAAGTATAAAATTCAAAAATATCAAGTGTTATAAAATAATTAAATTTTGTGATCACTTTTACTGTAAAATTTATTTCAAAGTTCGAAAGGAACCCGTATCCAAATCGGATCTCTTTTTGAATGTTCAATTCAAACCTACAGTACAGTAAATAACTTATAGGATTGGTTGTAGTACTGGTGATCGGCCGATCAAATCTGATCCAAGAAATTAAATCGGCAAAATATCATGAGTCATCAAATTCAAATTAATTGAATTTTATTGATTTCAATTCTAATAAAATATAAACTGTCAGTAATTTTTTTCTGAATAAAATTTTTATCTTCGACTGTCAAATTGCTCGTTTTTACTCAATACTAACAAGAAATACATTAAATTTACTACATTAAAATATTTTAAAATTTTATCTAAAAATCTATAAAAATAGGAGTGTCCAATTTGAACCAGAGGATGATCCGATTTGGAACCAATAGTTTCAAATCGGATCGAAAAAAATGTTTTTATATTTTCCATTATAATCCAAGACAGATGGAAAATATATCAAAATGATCTGAATATGTCAATAATATGTCAAAATGATGAATGAAGCAAAAATGAAGGAAAATTAATATAAAATAATATCTTTCCAATGGTACCTTCGGTTTTACGATTGGATTTTATTTACGCCTTATAGAGAACAAAAATTGCAAATAAGTCCGATTTATTTCACTCTCCCTTATATTTTAAAAACTTTGCAATAATATTATTGTAATAATACTTAAAATGTATATCTTAAAAACTGTACTATTTTTTTAGATATTCTTTTTTTTTTCAAATATAAAAATATTATTGAAAGATCCGTGGCAAAATTTCGAAATAATCAAGAACATTCTATTTATACATTTTTATTTAACAATTAATACTTATATTAATAATATACGTATATTAATGTGTCATGTTGTATTATCGAATAAAAAATGTCAACTGTTAGTTTGTATTTTGCGGGATACTGTTTGTCTTATGTTCTTATAAATTTAATAATTATAATAAAACTATATTTTTTATTATATAATCCTCTAATATCTATATATTGTAGATACTTATTGGTTTTAGAAAATATTAAAAAATGAGGATATTTTACATAATGTGTAAAAATTGCAGAATGTGCTGTGTAAAAATTGCAGAAATATAAATATGCTACAAAAAAATTGATAATTTTTTTACTTCTATTTTATATATTAAAATCAAAAAAACACATTATAATTAAACGTAGCAATTTTTCGATTATAAAAAATATGTTTATGCGAACATATTTACATATTTATATATTTATTTTACAGTTATATATTTATTTTTACAGTTACTGTTACATTATGTAATGGAAATTTTATTACAAACTATAATATTAACTAATACATATCGGACATAATGACATAAAAATAGTAGGTAAATACTAAAATTATTGTATACACTATTCAGAATAGCATAGAAAGAGAAAGATTATCCTAGACATGCGGATCGTAAAATTATCGGATATCGGGTATCGAATATCCAGTAGAGCAATAATTATCCAGATATTTTTCGAATATCTGGTACAAATTTCCCAAAATTCTAAAAAAAAGGGAAAAATAAGACAAAAATAGCGGTAATTTTTTTTTATCTTTCCAACGTATGAAAAGAAAAAGAAAAAAGATCAGATAAGCAAAAAGTTCAGCTGAAAAAAATAGAGTTTTGATCAATGATGCAAACTTTCAATATAAAATTTCAGCTGGATATACATATATATTGTATATTGTCGGATACTAATGATATTCGGCTATTTGAGCAGATAGTAAAAAAAATACCGGATAACACCAGATTCCGATTTTTTTTTCGGATATCTGATGCAATCTAGCTCTAATTAATCTAATCTTAATTAAAATAAGATATATCTAATGCATCCCTAATTAGTTAAAATTTTTATTCAACAATTAACATTATATAATATTAGGTGTGGGAAAAAGTTCGTGGCGTTTTTCCCGTTAAATGGCAAAACGTCACGTTTAAAAAAACGTCACGAACTTTTTCCCACACTTAATATAATTATATACATATATGAGTTATGTTACTTATACATATGTTTAATAATATAAAATACTAAATAATTAATCTGTTCGCGCATTATAATTTACCTTTACTGTTACAAATTTCAGTTGTTTTTTTATATCTTCAATTTAGAAATTATGTTTCTATAGCCACACATCAATATACATACCTAAAAAAAAATCTAATAATCTTCTGATTAAATTCATTGTGGATCCGATACTAACAAGTCGATATTGCAAAATAACAGCAGATGATAAATCCTCAAGAATAATTGAAGTAATCTTAACATGACTGATTGTCGGTAACATTGTGATAACGCTATAAAATTCAAGACATAAGAGAAAAGACTTAAGAGAAAGGAATGGATTCACACACATCGGAAGCTGCCATTTTCAGCTTACTGTTTGATAATGGGCAGGATGTTCAACTTCTTTCAAATATAAATTAATATTTAATATTTAATATTTGTACAAGTACAAACATTTGCGGAAAAGTATTATATGTATTATATGTATACGAGTATTAAATGTATCAACAAGAAACATATCCACACTACATGTTAAAGACAACTCTGCAGAAAGAGCATTTAATAACACTTATACTTGTCTAATTACAGGAGAAAGAGTTTAGAAATAATCTACACCATACTCTTGTAAAATCTTTCGCTACTATAAATGCTCTTTATATTTAATAATATCTCCAACTGAATTTTTTTAGTTTGGAAAAACCCATTTCTTCTTCACTATCTTTTTACTTGCTGGAGGATCCACTAAAGTCCAAACTTTATTCTTCGACATAGATAGTAATTCTACTTCCAGCTTTTCTCCACTGAGAGAGTCTATGGAACACTGTCTTTCTCACTTCATAGCTTGGTCAAGAGTTTTAGGATCATTCAATTTACATATAGTATAATGAAGCAAGTAGTCAAAGAAATCTTTTGCTTTTCTATTTCTTTTTGGATACGTATTCTCTTCTTTTTTATCTTCATTAACTTGAGTACTCTTTTTTTGTGTCCCTGTTTCTAATTCTACTTCTCCCTCTGCTTCTATTGCTACTTCTTTTTTATCTTCTTTCTTCTGCTGCTTCATTTGCTGTACTTTTTCCTCTTCTACTTTTTCCTTCCATATTCATGTATTTCATTTAGTTCTACAGCTTCAACCTCTGAAGTATTTCCTATTTCTTCTGTCAAATAACTTGATTTGAGAAATATTTGTACAACATTTCACTGCTTCAGTCTTATCAATAGAAAATCTATTTTCTAGAAACACTATATCTCTTGCTCTAATAATATTTCCATTGTCGTTCGGATCAAATAGTCTATAATCTTTGATTTTTTCGCAATAATCAACAAATATAAGCGACTTACCTTTAGCATTCCATTTTTTTCTGAGATTTTTTTCGGAATGTGAACATAAACAACCAAAGACTTAAATCGACTTTCTTACCTGTTCAAACTTCTTCCAATGTTGCTCCTCTTATATCTTTATTAAAGATCCTATAATCAAGGATTTCTAGACTTTATGAGATCGATTCTTTAAATTACCATTTCTACCCACATTCGTTGATTGGCATCAGCGTCTTGCATTATGTTTCTAACTTTTTCTACAATAGTGCAATTTGTCCTTTCAGCTACTGATTAAAATCAATTTTTTTTTCTTTTTTTCTTGTTTTTTAGAAAAACTTTTGATATGAGAACTGTTTTCAAAATCAATAATTGCAAGAAATACGAATTGAAAATTCGAATTTACAATATCGATTTAAATAAAATTAATTAGTCAAGTTCAGTCAAAAATCAGCGATTCATACAATTAGAACATCTTGCTATTAGATTATACTTTTAGATCTAGAAGAATAGTCTTGTCTTTCTCTCTCTCTCTCTCTCTCTCTCTCAGAAAACTTTCAACAGTTGTAAAATAAATATTTTGCTAAACAGAGGCCATTAAGACTTGAAATTGAAGATAAAAATATTGTCATTTTCAATATTTCAAAATCATCAATGTATTACAAATTGTTAATTTGTTTTAAAATAAAAGCCAAAATATTTTAGATATTCTTGTTTCGCATTCTTATTAATAATGCAAAGTTTTTCATGGGAAATATATCTTGTAATTTGCAGTAAGTTGATTTTGGAATTTAGAAATACTCGGCATAATTAAGTGAAAAGATTGCATAAGTATTTTTATTACAATACCTAATAATTAAAACAATATTTACATTTGTACACGATTCGATATACATCATATACGAAAAATTACATCATATCGGGTCGTAAGTACTTGAATCAATATCTTACGCGTTCTAAATGTCTCATCATATTGCAGGAAATGCTATAATTGATTCAAAGAATTATTAAATTAAAACATATCATGTAATTTCGATTTTGTAATAATTCTTTTTCTATCGATTGTCGATTTAAATAGAAGATTTTAAGTAATTATTTCAGAACTGTCTAAAACACTAGGCACTTGCGAGTGTTCGCTCGCTCGGTTAAGAGACAATTCTGAAATTAATTGGCAAAAAAAAATATACATTACACTTCTTTAATGTTTTAAATAAATAATAGGCGATATATCCTGTTACAATAGCTGCTACATCATTCGCCAGTCAAGGATATATGCTTCGCTGTTCGTATTTAATTCAAGATGCTTTTTGACGTAATAAAACTATACTATTGTACAACTTAATGGCAGGGCCGAGTCGCAAACGTAGTACCGATACCAAATCCTCTTGAGTCAACATTAAAAATGACTCACCATCGATATTCTGCAATAACAGTATAATAATATAACAATATGCCATTATTATTTAAACTAATTATTTATATTATTTTATATTATTGTATTATTTATATTATTGTATTTCTTTTAAACTTACGTTTTGTCTAAAAATATTTCCAGCTTCTGCACAGTTAGGCATGCTCTGTACAAATTTAATCACTTCTTCATTAGACCATCGTCGTGGATTCGTGGTTTGTTTCGATACTACTCTGTTTAAGGCATTACTATGTTTCGCCCATATATGCGGTGCATTCGGCAAAGGATTATATCCAGGATTATATACAGATTGATATAATTCTTTACGCAATTGTTTAACAGGTATGTCTGCAGCATATGCAGCATTCACAGTATTCACAACATTCGCAACATTTGCAACATTCGCAACATTCCAAGTTTGCACATCACCATTTGTAATATTGGAAACGGAAAACGAAGGTTCCTCCGAATTTTGATGTCTAAAAATATATTAATATGTATTAAAAGTATACTGAATTTTAATATTACATGTATATATAACATTTAGAAATTCTTTACGTTTTGAATAACAAACCTTTTTTTTCGCTTTTTTGAAACTTCATCATCATCCGTTTGTCCGTCACTGTGCAAATTTTTTAACTTGTTAGATCTGAAACAACAAAATGATATAAATGAAAGTACAATTGTTACAACTATGCTGTGTGTGTGCGCGCGTGCGTGCGTGCGTGTGTGTATGTGTATGTGTGCGTGAGTGTGTGTGTAGAGGGGAGAGAGAGAGAGAGAGAGAGAGAGAGAGAGAGAGAGTTACTTCACTATATTCAACATACCTATCTGAATTTTCTGGTCTATTTTCAGATTTATCATTTTCTGATCCATTTTCAGATTTATCATTTTCTGGTTTATTTTCAGATGTATCATTTTCTGATCTATTTTCAGATTTATCATTTTCTGGTTTATTTTCAGATTTATCATTTTCTGATCTATTTTCAGATTCATCATTTTCTGATCTATTTTCAGATTTCTCATTTTCTGATGTATTTTCAGGTTTCTCATTTTCTGATCTATTTTCTGATTTATCACTTTCTGATCGATTTTCAGATTCATCATTTTCTGATCTATTCTCAGATTTATCATTTTCTGATCTATTCTCAGATTTATTATTTTCTGATCTATTCTCAGATTTATCATTTTCTGATCTATTTTCAGATTTATTATTTTCCGATGTATTTTCAGATTTATCATTTTCTGATGTATTTCCAGATTTATCATTTTTATCCGAATCGCCATCTTTTTCTTTCTCGATCATTAATATTCCATCATCTGAGGGCACAGATTTATCGGATTTTTGAGACTTTTCTGTTTTTTTGTCAGTCTTCTCTAGTTTTGAGTTTTCCTGTATTTCCATTTCATGATCATCGACTTCGTGAAAGTCGTTTTTCGTCAAACTGTATCTATCAAGCAACTGGACTGATTTATTTAAATTTTGAGGAGAATATGGACAACCAGATGCTGAATTATGCGTTGCAAATTTAGGTCCTTTTATATGTCCTATACCTCGGCAACCATATGTACCACATTCCGGTCGATCAATCAATTGATCTACTATTGATGAAAATGAATCAATGATATTGTAGGTACGAATTAAAATATGTTGTAATATGCAAAATAATATGTATAATATTCAGTAAAAGCTTACTAAGTGGAGGTTCCAATGGATGACCAGTTTTTACACACCAACCCACAGGATGAATATCAGGTGAATCATCATCGACCCAATAGGCATGATTATCGGGCCAACCATCAAACTTAATCTTCAATCTATATTAAAAAATACATAATTACTATCCTGCTAAAAAGATAAAAATACACAGAAAAAAAATGAAGTCAATACTAACTGGTGATCTTTCACATCCTCTACAGTTGCCACTCTAATTAATTGTGGCACTCGCTTATCCACTGCTTCCAATTTCATACCACGTCTGAACGCACACGGTGGACGTTGCTTGAATGCTCTAGCTGGAGCAGCCACTGAGCCGGTTTCTTTTAGATATGCGTCCCAAGTGAAAGACTTGGCATCCTTATAAGCTAATCACAAATATATTACAATTACATATGAAAGAATAAATAAAAACAAATTATATTACACTAATTTTAAATTTTTTACTATTCGGTGGCATCAAGGCGCGTCCATTATGATGAGACCATCCAACAGGGTGAATATATGGTGAACTCGCATCAGCCCAATAATCATACACCTCGTCCCAAGAATCAAAATGGACTAATATTCGAGAATCCATTAAACCTGCTATGCTAGCGACACAAAGTAATGAAGAATGTTTTCTATCCACTGCCTCCAACTTCATGCCCACTCGAAAGCCTGTGGGAAAGACAGTTTGCAAGGCACCTTTATTTGGAAATAGATTCTTTGCTGCCACAGGCGCTTTACAGATTTTTAGATATGCATTCCAATTAAAGTTTCCAGATGTGTAACCCTTTGGTGGATCTAATTTCTTGCCATTTTTTTCAGACCACCCAGCAGGAAATATATTCATACTATCTGCATTTATCCAAAAATCATAATTTTCCGGATAACCGTCAAAATGCACACGCATTCGATAACCTAAATACATACATTTTATAAATTTCATATAATACTATAATATGTATGTTGTCTTTAATTGCTGACTTACCTACAACCTCGGCAATGGTTAGAACACAATATCGAGAAGGATGTTCCGGATCTATACCTTCCAATTTCATTCCAACTCTAAAATGATTTTTACTATAGGGAAAGGGATCCTTGAATAACTTAACAGGCGCCGCTTTTGCTTTACAATGGTCAAGATATTTTGGCCATGAAAAACCTGATTTTCCTCTTTGCCAAGGAAACTGCGCATAAAATAAAATTAAAAAATTATTATATTTTTAACGGATTTAATTTAATTAAATTTAAAAATTTTTAATAATTTAACTGTTATACTCGATTAACCTTTGATTCTGATGAATCTGCTTGGATCTCGTCATCTATACTTGCTAATACTTCTTTTTCTTCATCTATTTCCTTTGTCTTATCTTGTGTCTTTTCATCAGACTTTTCATCTATTTCCTTTGATCCTTGTAATAATTGCGACTCTTGTAATAATTTTTTGCGTTTCTTTTTTATGCGTACTTCTCTGTAAAAAAACATTAATATAGTTAGACCTTATATGATTATTTAATTACTTATATATTAAATATACTTTATTATTTAATTACTTATATATTACTTATATATTAAAATATATTAAAATACATAAATAATACATACTTTGGATCCTTCTCCTTTCGATTTGCAGGCTGTTTTTTAGCTTCTATCATTTCTGTGCAGGAAGGACTACATGATATTGGACTTTCAAATTCAGCAGCTAATCCATAACATCCACAAGCTTCACAATGATACACAGTATCTGCATTTACCGATCTAGATTTCCTTTCATCAGCTAAATTAAATATATTTGATTATATAGTCATACATCGTAAATATTTACATCTAATATGTCCATCGAGATGTACTATTTGTAATTTACCTTTTTTTTCTATATTAGTATTATTAACAATTCCTGAGCTAGTTTTTGAAGAATTTTGTGTTAAACACACATTCTCTTTATCACCTATACCATCTTTATTTTGTTTACTACTTTCATCTTCATCTACTACTTCCATAATGCCGAACTCATTCATACGGAACTAAAAAAATGTTAAAAAAGTACATGATTGTTCGTGCATATATACGTCTATAAATACTTTGAACTTAATGTTATAAAACTATTACTTGTAAAACTGTAACTAAAACTGTTACTATTGTTCATAATTCTAGGTATACACGAACTTAGAGATAACTTTATTTTTTATTACCATATATATAACTCTTTTACCTGTAAATTACTTCCAGGCAAAGTACCAACACCATCTTTCCAGTCCAAAATTTTAGACGCATCAAAATGCATGTTATTCTGATTCAGAGTATTGTTCTGATTCAATTGTTCTTTTGTTTCATCACAATTGTTATTCTTTGCTTCATTCTTATTGTCTGGCGTTATTTCAGTATTACAATTTATTGGAGTTTTAATTATCTCTATTCTTATATCATCATCCATATTCGTATTAAGTTTCGAAACTTTATCTTCACTAGGAATAACTTTAATCAATGTAATATCATCGTCATTTTGAGTCTTTTTATCTTTGTCTTGTTCAGACTCTGGACTGCTCAATGCATAATTAGAATCAGCTAGACTGTCTTGTGGAGATTTTGGAATATGTTGCTTTTTCATCCGTTTTTCAGTAGAACCTCGTAATATGTTGCTAATTGTTTTTTTCCGTTTTTCTGGTTGATTATCTTCCTTTTTTGGAATTGGCGTGATAACAGCTGAATCTGGGTTTTCAGTGATTTTTATACTATCTATGGAATTAGAATTGTTCTTGTTTGCACTTAAAAGGCTCATTTTTATTGGATGCAATGGTGGAGGATGTGTCGTTGAATTTGTTGTTTTTGATTCACGTAACACTAAATTGCACAAAGCAATAAATATACTTTATATTTTGCTTTGAAATAATATACATGTAAATCAGTAATTACGCTAAACAGAAATGTATTTCTATACCTGTTATGGTACCTTTGCTTTCCGTACTAAGTTGACCATTATTAATTTTTAAATTGAACATGCTAGGTTTTGTGGTACCGCTTTGCTGGGAAATGTTTACTGGTAATATTAAATTCGCCATATGTTTAGCAGCCTGACTCTGAGAGCCACTTGTGGTACTTGTTGATGTTGGAGCTAATTGTGATATTACTGGAGTAATTACTAATTTGGGTTTCGTTATTTGAGCTGGTGTTAAAGTCCCTATTAGAATGCCAAGTAAATAAATGCACAGATACATATCATTTGACATATTAAATTAATTTTTAGTAATTTTTGTATCACATATAAATTGACAAATTATAAAGCAGTTATATTTAAAAAATTATAAAATACAAAAAATTCTTACCTGCAGGTATAACAACAGATTCTCGTGATTTATTAGGTTTAATGAGAGTTCCCAAATATGCAAATGTATGCTTTCCCACTTGCGCATTGGTTTGATTTCCTTGCGTCGTATTTAAGGGCAATATCTGAGCAGTAGATGTTGATTTTCTAAGTAAAATGTGTTTTTGAGCTTGTGAAGTAGCTGCAGTGCTCACAGTATTTATTGGACGATGAATCACGATGTGTTGTTTACTTTGAGAAGTAGCTACTTGACTTGGCCCTTGTATAAATACCTTATTTTGTCCAGTCACAATCTAGAATGAAAATAACATACCTTATTTTATCTAATCATAATAGCTAAATGAACTTGTTGTCTAAAATTAACTTGGTGAATGTTAAAAGTCACAATTTTCTCCAAAACTCAACGTCAAAGTAATTTGAATATGAGAATTTTTACATAATATCCATTAATTACAAATAACATCAAACTAATCAATATTAACTTTTAATTTATCAATAAACTTGGCATGGTAAAATAAAAAAATAACATTGATCATAAAGTATAACTAAATTTAACAGTTATAAATATTAAAAAACATATTTTTTCAACAAAAAAATTAATTAAATCAATAGATTAATTTTATGCACATCTCTTCACACTTGAGTCACACTGCATGCATACAGTGTCTGTTGACCAAATCTATATTTACTATAAGGAACTGCATCACTCACTGCTACCACCTATGTATCTTATAAAACTATAAGATCTATATACATACACATATATACGTATGTATTGTGCATATGAATATATGTATATGTGTATGCATGTGTACTGGATATGAACTGTATTTAGCATCATTACATTTTGCTTTCTTATATTATTACTTATAATTGTACTTATATATTCATACTTTATATTTTATTGCAAAATATAACATTTAAGTTATAGCTTATTATAAAGTATAAGTGCGACATATAGATAAAAGATATATTTAATTTTAGGTTATCATGAATATAATTGGAATATGTATACCTATATTATGTATTATATGTTCATTATAATAAAGTACTTATATAAGATACAGATTGCAAAAATGAATCTCTACTTTGTCACATAAATCATAAAATAGAAAGCCAGTGTTACACAAGATAACAACTATTACACATATCACACACCATGCTTTAATTAATAATTACCTGATTATTAACTGGATTAATAATGGCAGCGAGTTGTGTGTTAGGTGAAACAATAGTTTGATTTATATTTGACGATTGGGTAGAACGTACTTTATTTTGTTGGATATATAACAGTGGCATTACAGACGTGGTTGGATCATCCACCTGCTGTGTATCCGTAGCACTATTCTCATCTATATCGTCTACTACTATTTCCTCTTCCATTCTGTTAACAAACAGACGGTTGTTGACAAAGTTGTGTTGTCTCATTGTTTCACGCTTCAACACTTAACATTAAAAAACATTTCATATATATCTAAGTCAGAATGACACTCAAAAAGAAATAAAAATTAATTGATGAATTACCACACTCAATAATATAATTTTTTTCTATCAAAACAAAAAGTATAAAGCTTGAGAATGTATTTAAAATTATCCGATATGTTATCTTTTTGCAGTTAGTTAAACAATTACATCACAATTACACAAATTATTTCATTTGACCAATTTAAAACGAAGTTTCGTGAAAACGTGAAATAAATCACAACTTAATGTTCCATCATCATTCAACCTCGATAAATGGTAAGTAATGTACTAAACAAAGTCTAATACACGACGCTTTTTTTTTTCTAAAGGCCCAACACTAAAGCAACTTTACGAACCTAACGGACATAGCGTTTATCATCGGCATATCGTGTCGTTACTAGTTACATAATTCGCGAGGAATATCGAAATATCTCGTTCGCGGAAAAATGCAAACGCTTGACGAGACGACGTATTTATCGTGCGAATTCATGCATCGAAGACGCTCGACGTATTCTTGTCGAGATATGGTAGCACAATTTTAAATGGCGCGCCGAACCCGTCGTATCCGTAGCATACAGCAGTCACGTTCCAACATCACTTTTCACGCTTTGAAATTCACCGTGGGCGTAAACGACGGAGGCGGTTTCGTGCAAAAGCACCCATGCTGCCGCGATCGGTGGATAGGAGTTTCGTGAGTCTCCTATTCAAACTTGGCGACTCGTATACCGCCCGTCGCGCATCATTCGGAGTCGTTCGTCGATGAAGGGGGCAACGCGCGTTATGCACGGCACTTTTCAGAATAATGGATGCGCAGCCCGGAACCCACGGCGGGATCGTCGTTCGTGCGTGCCGCGACTCCTTCACGCAGCGTTTTCCCGCGCGTGTAAACGGCAAACAATTCTATCACGCCGTCCATACACTTTTAACAAAAACTTTAGCACATCTTTTGAGCTCTTAAGTCCTGTATGCCACGGCTACGTCCCCATAGGCCGAACGCGCAGTGGCGACGGCGCGACAGCTCGTCTCTCATTGGTCACCGCGGGCTGCACAGCACTGCACAGTCAGCAAGTGCAACTCAGTGCAGTTAGGTGCAATCGCGTCAGCCAATCGCGCTGCCAATGTTCTTTCTTCGTCGTTTTGATGTCAATCTTTTTTTTTTTTGAATTGGTCAAAACCTGCCCGTCCATCCGCGAATCGTTCCGCGATCGCTGATCGATATGTCGATGATAATTACGCGCTTGTTCGTTATTAGAAAAGCAATGAGCGTCTTCCACTTAACAGACAGAGAAACAGAGAGAAAAAATTTAAAATGATTCCGCAGAAAACTATGGATTTTCGGCCTTCGATAAAATTGGCTTAAACTGTAGTATGTTAGCTATAATTTTTAACTCACTGATGAAAAGTTTCTTCCATAAGCAAAACTATCAAAAATGGATAGATTTTGCTGTAGCATCGTTTGAAAGTTGTATATTTCTAATCGGATTGAAAAGTCTTTATCCAGTAAAAGTATCTTTATCCAGCTATAACGAATAATGGGAGGAGCAGAGAAAGCGGTTCGCCCTGGGCGCCATCTCTAGCAAGGGTACCAATTCAGCAATACGTATTTCCTCGTTACAAAGAAAAATTTGGAGAAGATTCGTTTATACGGAATACAAAATAGGGCAGACTGATGCGAATCGAATCAATGTAAAATTTAAGACAATTAGAGACTCCGCAAAAGAATAGAGACAAGCAAAGGAATAGAGATAAATAAAGGAATAGAGAATAGGGAATAGAGAATAAAAATGTCAACCTGTCAGAAATCATGTACTATAGAATTACAATTCATACAATTTCTGATGACAGATTGAAATTCTTATATTTTCTTTGATTGAATGGAATTTCTTAGTCGATATTTATCGTTAATTTTATTTCTTTTGTTTCAAAAACAGCTCGTTTGAAACAAAATAATAATAATAAACTTAACGATAAATATATAAAGTAATATCTCTTTACACTGATTCAATTCACCCTATGATCCGACTCGGTCTACTCTAAATTATCTCGGTTGCTCGAGACAAAAGACAAAAAAGGGGTAATTAGGATCATACCTCAAAACATTATCAAAAATATAAAAATTTCATAAATTATTCCATCATTATAAGATCTGTATAAGAGGGTAAAAATTTTCAAGAGTTTCGCTACTCAGGGATCGTTTCATTTCTATATTTTCTTATACATATATTTTTTTCGTAGAAACCGAAAATAAAATTTAAACTGTTTGAAGGTGACTTAAAAATACAAAATAAACAAAATAATAGGGAGCACACAGCCACAACATTAGATGTTTTAAACGGTCATATATTTAAAATTATAATATAATAAGATATTTCTGTCAAGATTTGACCATCATCAACACATAATATCAAGATGTTAAATAAAGAAAATTAAACTACCAAAGCTAGTCGAAAAAGATGGTAAAACAATTTTACAATCATTATGATACGAATTAACAGTTAGTTGAAGAAATTGAAGTTTAACAATATTCAATCGCTTATAAAGTATTTTCTATTATGTTTAGGATTCCTTATTACAAGAAACAAAAATGCGACTTCGCGTGAAAAATACGAAATTTCCAGATTCTATTTAAATTGAGAAAGAAAATACATTTTTCAATAATATTACGATATATTATTATTCATGAAACTCAGTTAAGTTTCATAGTAATAATTGCTTACGTATTATTTTGTAACGCAAATCCTCACAAATGTAATTCGGAGTTAATAGTACACATTAAAGACAAAAATTGGAATCTTAGGTAAAAATTATTGCTAACAAAAATGTGATAACTCGTAGCTAGTGACAGTCTTTATACATTGTGAAAGAAAAAGGAGAAGAAATGAGAGTGAAGAGGGTTACTCTGTTGGTGAATAGAGGGACTATTTTCAATGATTGATAGATAGATTTCTGGAAAACGTTTTGTGAAAACACTCTGTTTGTTTAAACTCATTTCTTGTCTTTTGATATATATCATCTCGGAGATCATCCTTTTATAGTAAGATTGTTATAATTTTAAATATATGACTTCCGTTTAAAATATCTAGTGTTATGGCTGTATATTCCCTATTATTTAGAAACCGAAAATATATATAAGTGTTGCACATTACTTGGAGTGGAGAAAAGAGTACTGAGATGTCAATGAGATGTTATAATAAAAAATATAATCTAATTATTAGTATTATTCACATTAGTATTATTATAAGTATTAGTATAATAGTATTAGTATAATTCAATTATTAGTATTATTCATAATATTATCAGTATTACTCACACGATCCAATTTGGAATTAATTTCATAAATAAATTATTGAAGCATAACTTATAGTGATTTTATAATACGAATAAGGATTTTTATTCTGTTTCTACATACAATTTTTCCTTAAATTTGACGTTATATTATAATGATTATATTTTCGATTTCTACGAAGAAAAATACATAGAAATAAAATGAGCGATAACGAAATCCTCGAAAATTTCTTCTTTGAACAATTTTCTTATTAAAAGTTATTTAATTTTTTTATTAGTTTTGATTGTTTGGTAATCTTATTTAAAATCGCATTTTGTAATACTTATTTGCAAATTTGATGAAAAAGTGTAAACATTAAATCAAATTTAAAATATATACTGATTAAATAATACATATTTGTGCAAAAGTTTATTTGGATTCACTTAATCATTTAAAAGTTATTGTTCTAAAACTGCAGAAAAATATATAATGCCATTTTGTTGCATAAAATCATTATCAAATATAAATCAAATTATTTATTCTGTTTTTTGCAGTTAGTTTCAGAGCATATACACGAAATATACAAATTTTCAAAATAATATATTGGTTGATATTAACTTATTTTGACTAATTGTTTCATTGATATTCTTTTTACATTGTACAGTCAAAGTATTCTTAAAGTAGTAAAATTAACTTTTACAGATATCTTTTATGTTTGCTCTAATAGGTATAAGTATTATATAGATATTTTTATTTATAATATGGAAATTTTGTTGCTTATAAAAGGCAAGTATATAGAGTGAATACTAACCATTCAATTTTAGTAAGTGATTTTTTTAAACAGATTCAAGACAAAAACTTCATATAATCATATGTCCGAAATGACTTAATTTAAGATAAAAGGAGTAAAAAAAATTTAAGATGTCAAAGTTAAATGAAAAAATACTTTTTTCTTCTTTTAATTTTGATATCTTTTGGGAAAAAACACGCTAGTCTTTATTACTATTCAATTTGTTTGTAAGTGTACTTTCATGCACAAAATGTATTCAAGAATTTGTTTGAGGGGCCAAATTAAAGTTGAGACTTTTGAACCCAGGCGCAAGAAGAGGAATAGTTCCAAGTGATATAGACTATTGAACTTATTTTGTTTCGTATTATTTTTAATGAATTACTGACAGGTAAATCACAAAATCATACATTTATTTTACTATAATTTACTTTATTTATTTTTTATAATTATAAACTGATTCTTTAAACTAAAAAAACTTAATAAATTCATAATACTATTCATCTTGAAAGAAAAAAATCTTTCTATAACTTTCTATAACTTTCATCTGCCTTTTTTTTCTTTTCCAAAATTAATTTCTCATGAATACTCATTAAATATAATTCGTAAATGTGTAACTTTTTGTAAATATTTTTGTTAAAGATTGTTTTTTTTTAATTATAATTTTAATTTATTTATATTAATATTGAAGATTGACTTAATGACACATAAAAATTTTATATTTATGTTAAAACAAATCCTTGTTAAAATTTTTGTACTGAATTTTTAACATATTCGAGTGTTAATTAAACATAATGTGATTATATTGTTATTTGAATATTTTATGTTTAAAAATTAAAATTTAACATTTTTCAGTGTTAAAATAACACAATTTATAGTTAAGTAAACAAATAATATAAAAATAATATAATTTTAAGACATAAATTCTAAGAATAAATGAATAAAATATGTATATTAATTTAATATAAATGTTAATTTTACTGAAAAAATATTTTCTGTACAGCTATTTACATATTTTATATGTAAAAAGATACAAATATCTTGTGTTATTTTCTCTTTGTAGATTTTCTATGTAGATTTAACAGAAAATATCTGTTAAATCTACACATTGCATAATATGTTAAATATCACAAAGGCATCGCTTAAATTAAAAATGTAACATATAATTTTAATTAAATTTAGCATTATAAATTAAATTTAGCATTATAAATGTATCAATTTAATATAAAATTTTGTCAAAGTGTTACGCTTCTTGTATTAATTTTTTACATAATGTTTATGTTACTTTCTAACATATTCATCTTACGTTAAATGAACACAAAAATTTGGACTGTTTGGGACATGTGTTTTAATACAATAATTTTTTTCTGTGATTGATACGTTTGTTATGATTGTATCTTAACTTAAAATTTTTTTAAAATAATTTTTTAATTATGAATAATTAACAACTAGCTTTGATTCAGCCCTTTAATTTAAAAATTTGTAATTATTTTTTATTTTGTTAAGATTTAAGGGAGACGCTATGGTTCCCTCTCTTGGCTACGCCCATGCACAAAATAATGAGATACATCAACTATGTAAAAAAAAAACATAGTTATTTTTAAAAAATGTTTACAAATATGTATATTGCAAATTGCATGATTTTCTTTTTTAATTATGTATTTTCTTTACATTAATTAATTCGTCTCATTATTCTGTGCATCAAAATTAAGATACAGTTACTAAAAAAAATGAATAGTAGATAAAGGTACTTTTCAGTCCGAAAAATTTTCAAAAATTTTCAAATAGTGCTACAGCAAAATCATTTTTAATAATTTTGCTTAAGGAAACTTCTTTTAATTAGTAAATCAAAAATTATAACTACGATTTAAATCGCTTTCATCGAAAAAGAGCAAAAAATCCGTGGTTTTATGCGTCTTTTTATTCACATTCGCTTCCCGCGCGAATACACTTTTTATTAAAAGAAAAAAAAGGACCATATCGCAAAAACTACATTTTACAAACGTCAACGATAATTATATGTATACATTCATATGCATAAAAGCGCATACACATAAATCAAGATTTCCATCCGTAGAGTGAAGTTTCAGTCGGTATCTCTTTATAGCTGTCGCGGCCATATCGATGCGAGCTAAAGTGGGAAAGGTGCTAACTGTGATTACATCCGCGGATGCTTAATGTACATAATATATATATATATGTATAGATATATAACATATACATATATACACACATGTGTATATATGTATATCATATGCGTATAGTGCACTAGCGGTTACACCGTGATATATAGCCGACAATTTTCAAACGTCAGCTGGCAGACGATCGATTTACACGCGATCGATTGGAGATGCATGAACTTTACGTCTCGATCGTGGAGATTGAAATTAATACATCTGCATGTCAATTGAATTGTAGGTCTTGAACGGACTCTCATTGCGACACATAATATACATAAATATGATTTCTATTACCTTCTCTCTTACAAACTCGTAATGAAACGAATAATATCTTCTCGCGTCCTCAAGCGAGAAAGAAATGGAAGGGACGTTCCATCTCTGAAATGTTTCAGGTATTCGCGTTTCCTTAAACTTCCACGAAACAATTAACGTTATTCACACTGTCGTCAAACTTAAGAGGATCGAACGAGTTGCTTAAGATTGGCCTAAACACTCCGGAGCATCCGATAATGCATTCGTGCGAACAGCACTCGAGGTACATCGAGTGCAACTTAGGAAAGAACAGATCTCGAGCGCGTATTATGTAGAATGTGAGGTGCTATCTTTTATTTTAAGTATGCAATTGATTAATTTTCCTGCACACGCTTTATATGCAAATTTATTTAAATAAGCTTTCGGTGACAATGAGAATGCAATTATATATTTTACCGTATCTAGAACACCGCCAAAATTACTATGATAATTCGCTGCTAGTTAATCCACGCTACTAGTTCTTTGTAACTAAACTTCTTTTATTTCTCTCTCTCTTCCCTTTTCTCTCTCTTTCCCTTCCTCCTTCCTTCTCTTTCTCCCCCCCCCCTCCTCACTCACTCTCTCTTTCTTCCCTCTCTTCCAACGAAAGCGCGAGTCTCTTGTATACTGTACTTGTTAACTGCGCGCGATCGATACTTTTATTTAATATCATTCATAAAAATCTCAGTGGCAATTTGAGACAACTTCATATGTTTTCGATGATCAAATTAAAAAAAAAATAGTTACATAAATTTCGCTTTCGAATTTTTCACTCGCTTACCGTCAGCCACGTAAATATGATCGATAACACGTTGAATAGTCCGTTTGTATCTTCGGCGTGAATCGAGGCGCGATTTAACCACGCTTAATGTGTACAAAATGAATTTAACTTTAGAAGAGACTGGGCTGTAATATTAAGTTAACCAATAAAGATATAGTTTTAGATTTTTTTTAAGCTACGATCGCTATATATGCACTGATTAGTTAGATCAACCTAGATACGCATTCTACAACTGAATTGGAACCAGAGGGCGCCGAAAGAACCCACTGCATAAAGTCTCTCTAAAAGTCAAGTCATAAGGAGCACCCTTATCTCAATCAAATCTCTGATTGGTTAGATTTTGAGTCTCTTTAAACGCCGCCATTTGCAGATACTTTCGAAGTGGTAGTGAATCTGTGAATTGGTGTGAGCAATTGTTTCATGATGTAGAAGACGCGAACGCGAAATCGAACTATCAACTGTCAATCAGTCAATGGTGGAATTGTACTGTTTTCGGCCGGTATCCGACACCTGGCAATAGCACCCTTCTTGGTCTTATATCCTAACTTTTACTAGAGGAACTCTAGTAAGTGCAGAAAGTCTGTTCTCTTTTGAAGAATGTTCTGGGAGTCAATCATAGGTTAGCATTCACAGACTATGTTCCAAAATTCACTGCCAGCGCCGACAATATATAGTTTACGTTATGTGTATTATACATTTTCAGCACTGATAGTGAATTTTGGAACATAGCCATAATCGATTCTTATATTGGCTGCATTTGAAAACGTCGTTTGGATACGTTGTTTCTGATACCTCGGATTCGTCTGTCCTTGTTTAATGAACCTTCTACAATAAGCCATTAGTCATAAATCGGAAGCTAAAAATTGATTAATCACAGTCATCAATTTTTAACTTCTGATTTCTAATTTATGTATTTACTAATGATTTATTGTAGAAAGCCCATTACATTAAATGTTAAACATAAAATAATTCTTGGATGTTACCTCGGATTTACAAAAGATTTTTAAGTCTTAAGCCATAAGAAATAGACGAATCACAATCAATTATTCTCCTCGCATTCGTCTGTAGTTGATCAATTTCTTACGATTTATGGCTTAAAACACTTATGTAGAATCGGACTTACTAAAGACATAAGACTTAAGTCATAAGACATAAACCTCTATTACATGGCTTGATTTATGCCGAAGTTATAACATCGATGTTATGAAACTAACCAATTATAGCTATTCCTCTGAAGAATGAAATGACTGTGATGTGACTTTGCCAGTTTCATTCTTCCGAGGAACAACTATGATTGGACAAACTACATTTATATTATATATTTATAATATATTTATATGGATATTATTAAACGTGTCGTAACAGGTAACTATCTTAAGATTATAAGTCAATCTGTCTGCTACAGACCTAAAGGAGCGTTTATATTAGCCGCAATTGTATACCGTATGCCGTAATGTAAAAACTGACCAATCATCTTTGAGTATTCCCTTCTTATCATCGAAGAGAGGAGAATATTTGATTGTGATTAGTCAATTCTTACAGATTACGGTATACGATATATGGTTACGACCAATATAAACGTTTCCTAAGATCCGGTTACATTAACATTATTTTGATTTTAAGCAAAGGCTTAAAACTTTCTCTATCTCTTTCTCTCTTTTGACTTTAAAGAAATAAACTGAGAGTTTTAAACCTCGTTTAAAATTAAAATACGTTGATGCAATCGGGTCTAACGGCTTTAATAGAAAGCTGACTTATAATCTTAAGGATAACTTCTATCAATTCTGATTAATTTAGATCCGATTGCACCAATGTTACTTTGATTTTAAGAGAGGCTTAAAATTCCTTCTGTCTCTGTCTCTTTTTGGCTTTAATTAGAGACAGATAGAGTTTAAGTCTCGCTCAAAGTGACATTGGTGCAACTGGGTCAACTAATCGACCGATTAGTTCATTGGAATTGATGAATCGCATCTGTCAAATAAAATGACAAATGCAATTAATCAATTCCAATAGACTAACCTTATTAATCGATCAATTAAATTAATCGTTGCTAGAAATAGTCCTAAAGCCATGATATTCATAGTCGATTTTTATAATATATAGGACCGTCTTAAGTACAGCCTTAAAAAGTAACGATTGGTGCAAATAGGCCTTAAATTATTTAAAACTTAAGTAATATTGTAGAAAGCTCTTATGTTTAGCATAAGAACTATCTTATGACTTATGTTTTAAAGGCATCATATTATACCTTTAAGACATAAGTCATAAGATAGTTCTTGTGCGTTATTAAAGCCTTAAGTCATAAGGTATTGTCTTAAGATTATAAATCAGCTTTTTATTAAGGCTCTAAGACTCACTTAAAATCAAAATACAATCAGGCCTAAGGGCTATCATAGACAAAATTCCGTAATAGTAAGCGTATGGCGTAAATTTAAGCCGATCAGCCAATCAAGATACTGCTTTAAATCTATATAATCTGATGGAAATAAAAATAACAATATTTTTATCCATAAAGCAAATTTCAACCGGTTGAAATTTGTCTTACGGATAAATTTTACAGTTTTACTGCTAAGCTATTTTCGTCAGCTTACGTAGATTTAAGTATCCTGATCGGCTTAAGTTCATATCTTAAAGTTACTGTTACAGAAATTTTGTCTGCAGTAACCCTAAAGTCCGGATCTATAAATCTTATAGATTTTTAAGCCTTAAACCATAAGAAAGGACGAATCAATTATTCTTTTCGCATTCGATTGTAATTGGTCAATTTATTATGGCTTAAGGCTTAAAACACTTATACATGAGCTAAATTGGTAATTAGTACGCGTATGAAATTGCGGACTAAATATTTGATACATCTTATTTATACCGATCTGTCTCACAACAGATTAAATTAGGTGACATGATGTCTTCATTGCTTTTTAAGATATAAAACCTCTAATTCTAAATCAAAGAAATTAATGTTAATATAAGAGCTAAACACAAGATGAACATGTGTTAACAAATTATGTGTTAATAAATTTTATATGTGTTAATAAATTTATTCGAGTAATACAATATTATTGTAATATAATTTATTATCTATTTTTTATTGATTTCTTTGAATTTCTCTTAAGTTAACTTGGAAATTAGATAAAAATACGTTGGAATAAGACCATGATGGAACTATATTAGGTGTACTCTTGCGCATTTTGAACATAAGAAGAGCGGTATTCAGAAGCTGTCAAGCCGTGTAATGCCATGTTGACGCAATTATTTGAAGTTGGTACTATGTCATTATTATGTTGTGATATTATGTTCTTTTCTTCGGAAATCGAAAAAAATGTAAATTTCTGCACCCTTTTTTTTGTATACATTTTGTACGTTTGTACGGAAACTATTTGTACACGTTTTCATTTGACACGTACTCAATATGTCACTTCAAGTTACTACATTGTAAATGTTTAAAAGGACACATCTCATATTTTTGTTTCTTCAAATGTGTAATCTATATGTATATATATATGACTATATTTTTGTACTCAAATTTTGTTAATATTGAAGAGACCTACAATACAGGATCGAAATGTCTATTATATTATTCGAATAAATTTATCACGCGTTCATCTTGTGTTTGGTTCTTATAAACATTAATTTTCTTTATTTTTTTTATTTATTTTATTAGAGTCTGTTATTTTATTTAATTAGCTCTAATTCTAACTTTAACCTGAATTTAATAACAGCGGCGAGTTTAACATACGATTCAAAATGAACCAAATATTTACGGCGCGCTGGAATTTTTTGATATCATTTGATACGAGTTTGGGCTGATATTCGCGATTCGGGATTATCAGACTATAGGATAGCGATCATGTCATTTTTTCTTTAGAACGGAAACATTTCTTGAAAAGTGGAAATTTTATGTATGTATGTACATATACATATACAAAAAATTTTCACTTTACATGTTCCATCTTAAAGGAGTTCAGACGGGTTGACGATCGCAAGCTGTAAAAAATTAAATCACTAAAGTGTTTTCCCATGTCAAAATTTCGATATTTGACAACATCAGCGTTATGATTTCTGCATATTAGATGCGGAAATGTTTGTCTCGTGGCAAAATGCGATGCAGTATAACTAATGAACATGTAGGAGATTATAAGAAGGAACTAATGAACATGTAAACTTATTGGCTACTGCGTTATATTTTCTGCGGTAAGCGTTTCCGCATCCATTATGCAGAAGCCATATCAGTCTGCATCTATCTAGGCACCTATTATGCAACAACTCGAAATGGATTCTGATCGGAATTATTCAATTATTTCCTTAATTTCTATTGCGTTTTCTAGGGGAAAAAAAATAATTCCGATCGGAATTTATTTCGAAATATTCCATAATAGATATTTTGATTTATCTTCTTTCCCCGTGTGTGTGTGTGTGTGCGGTCTTGGACAGGCAAAATCAAAAGTTTTCTCTCATTGGCGGGAGTAAAGTATCACCAATTCATCAATGAGCGCGCGATGAGATCTAACTTTTGAATGATATTGTTGAAATGCATGGGATGCAATGTACATTATTGACAGAGGAATTTTGTAGTTTACATTATATAATGTAAACAAATTTTCAATATTATATATTACATATGACAACAGCATTTTTATTAGAACATAACCTCTCTTAATTTATCATTTTGTGTCGAGCATCTATGCAGAAAATTATTGCGCAAAAATCTAGAGATTCAAACTTCTGCGCAGACACTCGGCACTTGTATGTAATGGCACCTTAATGTATTGTATCGACAATTGCGGCAATTGGAATGCAACTTGTCGCCGTGGATATACGCTAGGTGCCATTGATGCGCCTTACTACTTGAAATTGGTTTTCTCTGATCGAATACATCGTATCTAGATAATCATTCATCATGATTATCAAGTTCGCTAATATTATTTCGAAACTGCGTATATGATAGCAAAAAGAAAGTGTATTACTAATATAATTTACATAATAATATCATTAATAATATTAATATTAAAATGCCATATTAAATTTAATATTACATATTAATGTATCATAATATATATGCTTTTAAAATTATATAATAAATTATATAGTGTTATATAAAATTCTTACAAATAGTATTATTTATTAGCACTATAATAAAATTGTGTTATTACTTGTGTTATTCTTGACATTATTTTTATTGAAATCATTTTTCATTGTTTATTATCAACAACTTTTAGCAACATTTTATTAAATTTAGGTATTTCTTTAATTTAATTTTAAAATATAAAATTTTATAACGTGACTATTAAAATATATTTCTAAAAATATGTAACAAAAGCTCAAAATATTATAAAAAATAATTATTAAAAATATACAATTTATGCATATAGATGGATAAAATTTGTTTAAAACAACTTATTTATTCATATATAATTATACATTTATTATTTTTTAAAAATAGATTCTTTAATTTTTTCCTTAATTATTTATTAAATAATATTAAAATAGCATATTAGATCGCGATGTGAACACACAACAATTAAAGATCTTCTACATAGAAGTCGTAGACGGTCGTGAAGTCTTAAATCGTAAGAAATCAACCAATCACAATCAAATATAAGGAGAATATTCGATTAGGACTGGTCAGCTTCTTACGAGGAATCTGTAGAAGATCCTTTAAGAAATAAAGACTAAGCGGATCAAACTTGGATTTTAGTACTGAACAATTCGTATGAATTTATATACCACAAATCCAATTCTGCAAACTATGTGCCGAATTTATTTTCAGACTTGAAACGATCCTAACAAATATAAGAGTAGTATAATAATACAATATATATAAGAACAGTAATATATATATATATATATATATATATATATAT
>Ga0157363_1000781_pt1 | contig 25130 bp, 11 predicted proteins | sample AttsexASBM1_FD_111477 | JGI IMG/M metagenome (GOLD analysis project Ga0157363, IMG submission 111477) | Fungus gardens microbial communities from leaf cutter ant in Ribeirão Preto, State of São Paulo, Brazil - Atta sexdens ASBM1 | ecosystem: Host-associated > Fungi > Mycelium > Unclassified ... | reverse complement strand
TATATATTTTTGTGTGTTTTCGTATTAGATAGCATATATTTTCATGAAAAATATATTTCAAGTTTTATGAAAATCAGAGGATGAATCTTTTAGAGAGGAAGTCACTTATTATCTTCGATCCCATATATAACTTGTTATTAGCTTCGAAATATGAACTGTTGAGATTCAAACATTTGTTACATCGGTATTGGGAAGTCCGTAAAGACTTGATTCCATTCCTATAATATCATGTGAACGCATCAGATTAACGGGGGAATCCTGCTCAGGGCTATATTTGTGATCGATGAGGACCCTTCTACACCTGCATATTATGCTTCTCGCGTACGATCACTTGGAAATTGTAATTTAGATTGATACCTGACGTTTCGTTAAGTATATCGCGTGTTTAAGTGCCGAGATCCACTTTTATCGATAGGATTTCGAGACGCGATAGATGATAATGGATGGCCGTCAGTTGCGATGAGAAAGATTACTGTCTTTATAGCAGTCTCCTTATAGCAGCGATCTTATATCATATCTAATATATGCGAAGAGAGCATTATGATTAATTCAAGAATGCTGTATTGTAATCCAGTCGGAATATTTTTTAATTATTTTTTTAAGGATTATAACTACAAACATAGAAACAAAAGTATTTGGTATTTATGGCTATAATTGTATGCTAAAATAATTATGGTTAGGAATATATATTATTATATTAGGAATATATATAGGAATATAAATTATAACTACAGACATAGAAACAAAAGTATTTGGTATTTATGGCTATAATTGCATGCTAAAATAATTATGGTTAGGAATTCCGTTTTTATAATTATTACTGCTATAATGTTAGTATTAATTTATAGTTCTATAAAAAAATATAATAACCGTAAATTGTAGTTAAATTATGATAATTACAACCATTTTTTTCTCAATGAAGGCAATTACATATTTAGGACAACAAAATTAAAATTTTAGTAATTTGTTGTACAATAATTTCTGTAACAAATATAAAAGAACAAGTTCGTGATTCGTAAACATGTCGTTCCCAGTTTAAGCACGAATAACTTTGAAAACGGTGATTATTTTTTTAATCAACTAAAAAGCTGTCATGTTAGATTTCTGAAAATAAACGCGATATCTGTACGAGGACACGATGTGCAACGATGTCTGTATATCGTTCACCATTCTGTCTTGCATCATTAATTTCTGATAATCTGCAACGTGTTTAACAAGACGACAGATCCTGTCTCAGACAGAGCGTGTCAAAACATAGCATTTATTAAAAGTTTAATCGAACATTTCTTTTTTTATTTCTTCTTTTCTGGTAAGTATCACCGATTATTTCGTCAAAAAATGTTTAAAAGGCTATCGGGAAATTACGCAGCTGTATAGTCCACCATTGTAATTATATTGAGCTTAATTCTGCCGTTTTTCTTTACTTTATCGGTTAATTTTATTCCCACCGAATGTGTGAGATGGGCTTTAGTCAGTCGCACCGACGAAATGATCTCGTTTCCGTCGTGCGACGATGATAGTCCAATCGACCTTAATCTCTGTCGCATCGTCGCTTCATTCATCCACTTAGCGCGCTCATTACGTGGCGCGGCTGGTAGCCAAGCAGCTCGTAAAACACAACAAGCACTTTCCGTGGTCATTTCGTACGGATATAACATTAAATTCGGTCAGTCCGCAATCACGCGTTACGCGCCGCATTACATAAACGTTTCATTTCGTTCGACGCCCGTAATTAGCTCTGAATGACGGCCGTTCTTGTGCATATTAAATCATTAGTGTGTTTATGTAACCGGGTATTAAGTGGCTGAGGAAATTCCTATCAGCTCTGTTAATCGCCATCAATCTTAATCGATTGAACCGTATAGGGATTATTATTCGAATCTACAACGTGTATCCGTCCAATTTTCGAGGTCTTTTTGAGATACTTGGCTAATTACTAATATTTCATATCCATTTTTGAAGAGATAATTTTTGAATAATTATATTTATTAAGATAATTAATGTTTTTGATTTTAGGAAGGAAGTAATATTCGATACTTTTTTTACGCATTTGGCATATATTTGGTTGTCCGGAAAGTTCGTGCTGACTAACCTATATAATTTAATAAATGTATACTAAAATTTAAATTTTCTGCGTTTCAATTTTCCTTCAACATCGGCACGAACTTTTCGGACAACCCAATATATAAAGTTTTTTTTTAAGAGATTAATTAAGTTTTGGGATTTTTTTTTCATCTTTATCTTCCACAAAAGATACAACGTCGTCGCGTGCATAGAACGATTATGGTCGTCAGACTTTATCGCGAAGTCGGCGCGAACATTCAGTTTTGACGCGGTATGACGGGCTTCCAGCACGTGTCCGAGTCACGCGTATTGCGATCTCGCGAGAATCTCCCTTCCGATCCCTTTGCTCGTTACTTCGGCGAATAGCGATCGTAATCGACGCTGCAATTTGCGTATGCGCTCTAGCCTCGAGCGACTATCGATTAACATTTTCACTTGCCGCGTAGTATAATCGAGGAATGTTGACAGCTTTCTTACAAGTTGTCTCTTTGAGATTATCGGTAGATAAAATGGAAATGCATCGTTAATAAATCGATTTGTTGAAGTTTTTCTTCGCGTCATCGTGCGATTTCTTACTTCTATATCGATTCAACGCAATCCTGCGATTTTAATTTTTAAGCTAAGTAATTAATATAAAGGTTCTGAGAAATGATAAAACTAAACAAGTATATAAATCTATTAGTATCAACGCGAGTTGATTAATAATTTCTGATGTCTAAGAAATTAGTAATTAATAATTTTTTACGCATTATTCATACGTAAGAAAATATATTGTTATAAAACCTTCAATTATAGCTACTAAAATTACACCTAATATATAATTTTAAATCGTCTTATTTGGACGATAGAATGCAAGTAAACTTTACGATGATTAATGCCCGTGTTCATAGTCAGGCCTTATATTTAAAGCTTCCTTAAATTTATCTTCAGATGCTCTACGAATTATTTCATTGGCTACTAAGCATCTAAAGATAAATTTAAGGAAGCCTGAAATACAAGATTTGACTATGAATACAGGCATATAAGAGATAGCTTTAATGTTTTTTTTTACTATAATTTAGAATTTTATCAAGTATATAAAAATTGTACAATCGTTAAAAAAAAATGTTTGCTTTAAATGTAATTGAAGGTTACGTATTATTGGCGTAATTATTGTAATATTTATTATTGATTTTAATTAATTGATATTTACATGGAAAGAAGATTTTATTGAAGTATCTAAAAATTTAGCTAGACATGTAAAAATAATTTTATTGAATTATCAAAATAATCATGTAGGATTACTAGCTCTAGCTTGTTATTAGAACATCAAAAGTTTTACAGTATGACTCATTATACTTAAATCTCTTACATTATTTTGATGGCCCAACAAAATTATTTTCAGATTATTTTCTAGCTAAATTTTTAGATGTTTCAATAAAATCATTCTTTCCATGTATCCTAAATATAATTGTTTCTCACCTCGATTGCTGTGGCTCCTGGATCTGCCCAAGAATGAGAAGGGCTATCGCGATTGTCGCGATATCACCGCGACGCATCTCTTACATCACAATCACCTTGTTGTTATTGAATGTAAAAAGCGGATGTGCACGCGACAAAAGTTTTACGCTTCCGCGATCAGCGGATGAATGACGCTCACCGGAAGTTGATCGTTCGGAACTGGGATCGACCCTGTTCCGTTGTCGAGTCGAATCATGTGAGATCTCGTGGTGTGTGCAGTCTCCGTTACCGCTCGGCGAGCACGATCTCTCACACTCCAGGCTCGTTGCCGGACGTATTTTACAATATGAAACTTTTGTCTAATGTTTATCCAACACCTGCTTCGAGCGACGTCGTGAGAAGTTTCTTGTCGCGATTTCAATCACTGTAATCACTCCGCGTTCTCGTTAACACCTCATAGCGAACACAAAGCCTCGCGTGCACGTGCGCGCGTACCGGGCAGGTGCGAAAAAGCCGAACAGCAGAGCCAACATTTGGATTTTCTTAAAGTGTTTGCGCGCGTTTTAAAACTTTATGGTCCCATGCCGCACCGTGCGAGTATTTACAATCTCCAAATACTCTTTTCCCGAAAGGCGTTCTCTCCTTCTCGTGATGATGACTAAGCGGCTGAACGATTCGTCTCTCGCACATGTATCTTCGAATCGTGCACAACGATCGCGTATCGTGTGCCACGGGTGGTACTTCCATCGGTGATAATTGAGACTGGACCTCGCAGAGGGCTCGCGATCCGTAAATTCGATCAGCGGGTGATCACAGTCCCACAGTGATCACGAAGGTAACGGAGTCGTCGTGCGAGCGCACTGCGTCCATTTTCGAAACGATTTGCCGCGGTATCGGTGGAATGTAGCCTTAAGTAAGATTTACTCGATTCACTTTAATGAGAGGCGCGATCCAACCGACTCGATCTTAGAAAGTCGGCTATCCTGAGCCGGTAAACGCGTTTATCAAGAAACGGTGAATCGGTTATCCTAACGAGCCAACGACGATCGCGCGCGCGAGGTCTCGTTAGCAAATAGATACCAATTAAAAAGATAACTAAGTACCGTCATTATCGGTGCGGCGTACTTTATATCCAAGCTCCCAAGATTGCAGATACGCAAGCTCACGCGACGCGCTATCGTCGAGGAACGACGATCTTTTGCCGTCTCACGCGAGAATGTCGGCTGATTGTCATCGCCGCGAAGATCCTCGTCGTCGTCGTTTCGTTAACGATTTCGATATAGAAGGAACTTATCGCTTGGCTCATCATCATCACTCCCCCGCGCGCAAAACGCTTAACGATCCTCTCCTTCGCCGGCGGAGATCGCGCCAACGAGATCGCGTAAACTGCAAAAACCGGTGATCGATCGTCCGGCAGTCGAGAGAAAGAGAGAGAGAGACAGAGAGAGAGAGAGAGAGAGAGAGAGAGAGAGAGAGAGAGAGAAAGAGACGTGTTCGCGGTTACTCTTCTTCTTCCAATCGACGAACGCGCTACTCGTTCGCCTCTGGCTCGAACGAAGAATTCCAGTGCTCAAAGAGCACCCTCCCGACGAGAGGAGCTCTGGCTACCGGTTCTTATTGTCTCGTTGTCTTATTGTTCCACCGTGTCAGTCCTTTTGAATCCGCGCTTCGTCGACTTGGAGCACCACGTCGCGAACAAAGCCGCGCGAAGAATATCCCTTGTGAAGCTCCTCTGCGTCACTTCCTGTCTGGTGTTCCCTTTTTGTACGATCGGTAACCCTCGGTTTTGGTATAGCGCCGAGAGCGCAATCGGCATCGGCGATCGCTGGTCAATGTTCGTTTCATTAGCGTTTAAATCGAGGCAATGTCCTCGATCGCCTTGCGGGCAACAGTATGATCCAGATTCCAGCAATTGAGATCGTCTCCTGCGCTCCACAGATTGACATTCGCGAGAACCGTCATCTTTCTTCACGCGTCACAGATTCAAGATTATATCGTTCATTGCGCGTCGTTATTCATCGTCCATCCACACGAAAGAAATGTCATCGCCTCCGAAAGATCGATAAGCCTTTTTTTCAGACGACAAATATTCTCTCGACGAGCAGAGAGAGTGTTCAGGTGAACAAAAAAAGAAAGCGTGCCTGTCGAATGATTTTTAATGTACGAACGTGGTTATAGGCTGATCATCAGACGTGGGATATAATCGTCGATCCGTTTGTGTCGTGTCGCGTGCACAACACCGGCACGCGTGCGAGAACTGGAACAGAGGGTAACTGTGCAAGGTGTGTGATACAACCTGGTGCTCAAGGTAACCGCCACCACCACCACTACTGGCACCACCACCACCACCACCACCATCATCACCACCACCACCACCACCATCACCACCACCACCATCACCACCACCACCACCACCACCATCTGCACTATAACCAACGGCACTACGATCGCTGACTACAAGTTCCTGCCATGGGGAGCCAGCCACCGGAGATCGGAGGGTTACTCAACGAGTTGCTCGCGGAGAGTTCGACGAGCAACACATCGTGCACGCATGGGAATTTGAACGAGCGGGCAGAAAGTAAAGCGCGTGTTCGGTCGAGAGGAGGGCCCGCGATGGACTGGCCACAACCCGCGTCCTCCTACCTTTGAGATCAGGTCTCGCAGCTACGATGTTACCTCTACGATCCTACCTCTTCGCATATCTCAACCTCTCTTTCTTGCTCTCCTGTTTCCTGCTCGCTCTCTTCTCATTTCTCGTTCTCCCCATATCTCTCTCTCTCTCTCTCTCTCTCTCTCTCTCGCTCTCCCCCTTTCCTCCCGCTGTTCTCTCTGTCACTCTCTTACTCTTTTCCTTCATTCTTACTCTCTTCCTGCTCTCTACTTTGCTTCTCTGTTTCATTTCCACCCGGTTCCCCGTTACCTTTCCTCTGCATTGCTGCCGCGTTACATCCTCCCGGTCGTTCTTCTCGCTACTTGCCAACCGCTCGTTTTGTTTTAGTTTTACTTGCCCACCCGCCGCCCGCCGATACTCTCTCGAATGCCAGATCGTCGTACATCTATATCCGCGAAATCACCATCGCGGATTTGTGCACATTGCGTGTTTTCGATCGCACGTCAGATAGCACGGCGATGATACGCGAGAATCACAAACGCTTGTTCTGTCTCGATGTACGATATCTATGTTAATGGATCAAGTCTTTCAGCTCCGCATGATCAAAAGATATTGATTTTAATATGCAATCGAATATTATATTACATTATGATGGTTTTTCTTATCAGCCATCGCAATGACTACAAGCATATCATGTATATATAAACCAAAAGAATACAATGAAAAGATACAATAATAATAATTTCTTATATAATATTTCTCATAAAATTATACGTTTTATGCTGTTTGTAAAAGTATAAAAGGATAAAGGATAATCGTATTTCCAGAGGTGTAAATTCGAATTGTTTAATGTTAAAGATTGGCTTGAGAGTTCGATTAAGTTGTTCGATAAATTGAATCCGTTCAGCACGAACAGGATAATTGACTATTCCTACACCTACGTCGAACTGAAGATCAGATTGTGTTGCGTTGTAAACTTTTTTTTAAGGCACTATGCATTTTAAGGTGCTTAAATTTATTAACTTTACAACGTGGGTTCAGCTTCGCAAATTATAGCTCGAAAGCTTTACGAACTGCATACTCGAGACTTCAGACTGACGGAACGAATTGACCACTTTAATTTGAGATAAAATATAAATAAAATATGTAACTCTTGAAGATATAATAGTTATAACAGGATTTTTTATCATTCACACAAATAGGAAAAATTGCGCTAAATTGCACATAATTACATCGATAATTATATTTGCATAAAAAATTGTAACTTAAAGAAACATAAAACACTGAACAAAATATATTATCTCGTTACATAACGTTATATAACCGAGAAATCGAGAATGACGAGTGATACACATCTGCGTGCAAAACTTTGATCATATCATATATTTTGTTTCGAGAGTGGATCGGTCGAGATCCGATCGGGTCCAATCAATTTGAAGTAGATGTGAGAGGTGTACCTCATCCGATTGACTAGTACACATCGACACACTTAAGAAAACGCTCAAGATACTGATCGTTTAGGTATACCTAAACGATTTTCGCGATGAGAGCTGATTGCTCATAAGAAGGAATTTTAAGGATGTCACTCTCGAGCTACCTCATTGCGTTGCATGGAACGAATCGATCATTAAACGTTGCATTCGAGAATCCGCGTTGAACATGTGACTGGTACACTTGGCGGAGAAAGAGCGTCAAAAATAAAATAACCATATAATAAACAAGCTGAGATATACACGGCACACATTCGGCCAAATTTTCCAGTCCTTTCTTTTCTTTACTCTTTTACGTTCGACAATCAGGGAAGTTATTGGTGCCGCCGGGATACTGTTCGTGACATCGGAAATTAGTATGTTGAACTCTTGGCAATTTTCTGCCCTCTTATAGTCCCGTGGCATGCAAAATGCGAGCGCGGCCGATATACATGCACGGTAAATAAAGTATATGCACGCGGGCGATGAAAATTTTATTCAGAGGACGGATCTCGTTGAGCTCCGCTTACGTGGACTCGCAGTTCCCTTTGCCGTTCGAAGAAACAAGCGTGCCGTATAACAACCAAAATTCGCCCCCTGAGCGAATTCCATTAATTATATATCATTACGTCGTAATTGTACGCCATATGTTTTCGGTTTTAAGGGGGTCTCGTCGAGTCGGATCGCTGTCTCTCACGTACATGCCTCGTACGCTCCGATACTGTCAAAACAGGGAAAAAAAGAAATAAAATGATCACCACGACCCCCGGCAACGCTACAAAATATGCCTCCATTTCGAAAAGAAGGACAGAGCCTGACGAGGATCTGACGCGAAACGCCGGATCTTCTTCTTTGACTAAAAGATTTTATCACAAAATCACAAGATTTTACATTTAGTCAAACATTTAATTTAAGTATACATCTTTCTCTTCTTATTACTAGTCGTGTAGTAACAAGAAGATCTCGACTTCTTATTTCTGTTTTCCGTTTCTAGGAGTTTGAAATTATATGTTACCATCTTGTAAAAATTGAAACGTAATATAAATGCGAGGTTAAGCGGATGATGCTATTCTCGTGACAATAATACTGTATCACTTTATTTGTGAGCTGGACAAATGACAGGAAACATGTCTGGCTGAGCAGAGTGCATTCGTAGACAACCCATAAAAACGATTCGTTTATGTAGGATAGAATTTTTATCATGAATATGTATAAATCGTTTTATAGAATCGTGTACCAATAATAATTATAATTTCACACATAATTTTATAATCAAGGGGCGACAATAATGGATGTATACCGGAAGCTACGTTGAATCATTGCGCACAGGATATACGTACATATAAAACACGAGCAAGAGACAAAGCCAAGCATTATGCATTCATTGTCAATCCCCATTTTATATTCATCTTATCCGCTACCGTCGGTTCTCGTGATTTCTTGCGTTTCCCTCGTAGAGGCGATTGAGTATTCTCTTGTGCAGGTAACGGACAGGTACCGTAAAAATGTTTACAGCCCACCGTGAATTTCGAGCGCGCAGTTTTCACGCTATAGTATTTTAACGGAACATCATTAGCTTTACGATATAGCCGGTAATTTATAACACTGTTTAATTAACGATACTTTACGGACAATGCGATGTAATAATCCTGTCACCGCATGTCACGACAATACGTTGCCATGAACCTTACGATTTGCAGATTACACGCGAACGCGTGAAATATTGCACTTAAAACAATTCGCAGTAAATCGACAAGTATATAAAAGGTACATAAAAGTGTATAAAAAATTATTTTAATCATTCCAGAGATTACATTTAGTCGTTTTTATATGCACTCATATTTTCTATCCCGAGACATTCAATATCACAGCTCGTAAAACGACCTGTTTTCATTATCATGATAAAGTTTAAGCTCCATTACACCTGCGGCGAAGTTCAAGGATTTTCTCGATCCCGCCTTTAGATAAATTATCTGGGAGCCTCTAATTCAGGCCGCATAATGCTAGGAACTCTACGGACGTGTTAGGTCATTTATGACTCCATTCTTAGTTGGAAGATTGGTGATCGAAATATAGAGGTACAAATATTCAAAGTTATTAAAGTGGATAGCTCGCAGTTTCCTTTCCTTTAAATCATGGGTTTTTTCGAAAATTTACAGTTCTAAATCTGGATAAAGTTAGCTATGATAATAAGATATCTTAAATATTTTTGTAATTTGTGCAAATTTATGAAGAACGCAGCGTCATCAACGCTTTCATTTGAGAATTATTTATGCCTCCATTCTTAATCGGACGATCAGTGGTCGACACATAGAGGTACAAATACTCAAAGTTATTAAAGTGGATAGCTCATCATTTCCTTTAAATCATTACAGATTTTTTCGAAAATTTACAGTCCGAAATCTAGATGAAGTCAGCTATGATAATAAGATATCTTAAATATTTTCATAATTTGTGCAAATTTATGAAGAAAGCGTCTTCAACGCTTTCGTTCGAGAATCTTCTAGAAAGTTTCAACTCGCTTATATCTTAAGATAGCGAGCTCGTCCCGAATAGAGTAAACACGTTTTCTTCGCGGTGTCGTTGTTAAGGCTCCGAAAGGCCTACCCCAATCTTTTATATCTCGGCGGATACAATGCCGCCGGGAGGCCGAAACTGGCTAGTATGTAGAAGACATTGTACCCTACAAACATCTGCTCGAAATACAAACTGCTAATAGAAGTGCACAAAGAGATATTACTAAAGAAAAATAGGGTGACAAAAAGCCTAGGGGAAGCGACGAAATCCGAAGGAAAATGGGGCGAACAACTAGGATGTAACGAAAAAAAAGTCGAATAAAAGAGCTGATTGAGAAGTTTACTCTAAAGGGGTTTACGGCTAATAGCGACATTCAACGACAAAAGATTCAATTTTTAAAGACGACGTTATGAATTGTATCTCGAAATTCAATCTCGGAAGCGTTACCGTGAGAGTTTCGTGATTAGAAATCTACCTCCTACCGCGCTCTCGTAAATCAACCGCTGGTGGAATCTGCGAGAAAGTGTGGATTTTTAAGTTTCCCATACGGAAAGGCGCGCAATCGTCGCGATTACGTGCGCACGTGCGTACATGCATCCGGTTCTAAGCGCGAACGTCCCTTTTGGAAGAGACGACTCGGATGATTCCGAAGAAGGAACCGAGCGAGGAAGAGAAAGAATCGTGTGTGGAAAGGGTGGAAAAAACTATTCCTCGCTCTTAGTCATTGGTTACTAACGCAGACGTGAGCGACTCCTTTCTAGTGTGGGTCGGCTGAGAGTATTTAATAGGAAGCAACGAGCAACAGGTACGAACGAGCTCGCCTTGGGTTACGCCCATTCCGACTCACGCTTCTCGTCGTACGGCCGCTATTTTCTCTTTATTGGCGTGGCTTTTCTCCCTTCTACGATCTTTCTCGGCCGACCGGAAAGCGCCGTCATGATCTCGCACTTGGCCGCCTGGCGCACTCGAAAACGTCTTTTATGTGGCGAGACTGATAGCTTGACTAGAAAGCTCGGGTAATATGTATATCTACACATCTATGAACTATAAACACACGTCTTGGGTGATCAGGAAGTTGCGTTTTGTAATAATCAGTAATTGTCGCGTGTATATCCTTAATAATGTTAATAAATATTATATTATAACAGAAATTACTAATCTAACAAACTGACTATTTATGATAAACAATAAAAAAATAGAGGAAGACGAGTCTTAAATTAATTACCCGTTAAACACAAAGTAACAGTTACATCAATATTATAACTTCCTACTTAACAATATAAATGCAATACAACATGTTTACGTAACAGTGATATTGAGTGGAAAATTATAACATTGATGTAATGTTATTGTTACTTTAGCGGTACTTTGGGACGTCAATGTCCTTTGATTATTTTCATCATTCTGACACTCTTTAAAGCGCATCCAAATGTTTGTCGAAGGACCAACGGCTGTTGTGAATTCGTGGTAGGTGCTCTCGCGAGACGAAACTAATTTTCCACGAGTAACGATCGTTACGTTGATTGTTTTTGTTACCATCTTCTTGGAGAGAAAGAGGAGACGAGAGAGTGGGGGGAGCGGGAGAGAAATTTTAAGGAGCGAACGAAACGGAATCCCGTGATGGGCTCTCGGGGATCTTTTTAAAGTGCCGCGGTCTTTCGATAATTAGAGGGCAGCCATTGTTACACCGGGACTCTCGAGTGGAGGGAGAAGAACGGGATGAGAGTGTGGAACGAGAACCGAGAGAGGAAAGAGAACCGGCGGAGACCTGGCGGCAAACGGCGAAACGAGACTCTCGGAGAGAACGGAGAAAAAAGGTCCAGCCTACCCCGCCACGGAAATACATGATTTTAAGAGCCGCCACACGATGGAGACGGTAAACGACGTGAGTGAAATCGAAAGAGGAATAATACGAGCGCGAAGACGCGAAAAGATCGTGAGAACGGGAGAAAATGACGGTGTCGAAAGCCAAGCGCGCCGCTCAGCTCGGCGCGAAGAAACACTGGGCGAACATTCGAGATAACTGATTTAACACTTTTCAGACAACTTCGAGCACTCGCATGCGATAACGCATTTTAATTTACCTTTGCAAATCTAACGAACGGCTCTAGGTTGTTTAATAAATATATTTAACAGTGGGGGTTATTTTATCTCTAAATATAGTTATTTCTAAATTCGATAAATATAACTAATAAAATTAATTATAAATATAAATATAATTAAGTAAATATAATCAATAAATACAATAAATACAATACATTTATAAAAGTAAATATACAGAATGTAATATGAATGTGCAAGTGAATAAACGAAATTTGAAATTGCGTTTCAGAAATATTAATTTAACGTTAATCTTACCTCAGGAATAAGCATTGGATCTCTTTCATTATACCGTATCGTAATTAAGCGTCTGCCTCCATATTCTTGTAATCGACGAGATTATTTCAATCAGCTCCCTCACAAAGCGATCGACATGATCGGATACATAACGACACTACTCGATGAATCACATCGGCAGGCAATTAGCGCGTCTACCGTTTTCATAAATCATTTCCGTCGATCCTTAACGGCGTGGTACAAATTGGGCCACTTGGTCTCGTCTGATAATAACGGCGGCGCTTTCTCCTCGAAGAGTATCACCTGTATGCATCGCGTCTTCCACAGTCATACGTCACACGAATATCGAACGACTCGAAAGTTTTCCGTAGATGGAGAATGTATCGTGTCCCACTCGATCGACATGTAATACCTTCGGCACGTCACGCTATAATTTCCATCCGCATCGTTACCAAGAAATAAAGGCGAGACGCATTTTCTCGAAGTCATTCTCGGATGACTTGCGCTCGCGTTTAATTTCGCATCGGGTCGCTCGCTGTCTTCAACATATCCTGACACTTTTACGCTTAGTAGACGGCGAAAACACTACAAAACGCGTCGTCACGGTAGCTATTTCTGTCTATACGCCGTGTAATGTAGATGGAGAACGTAGAGGGAGACCACGACATGATTAGAATCGACCACATGATGAACGATCGTAATTTACAGTTGATTTTCTATGTATAGTCTATCTAATGAAAACAAGAAAACAAAGTGGGCAAAATTCTTCAAATTCGGAACGTGTCCGCGGAGAGTCATGAATTCAGCATTCATGGTGAACGCCACGCGCGAACGAGGTTCTCCAGCGAGTTGGAATTAAGAGCGGCGAGGATGACGCGTCTCGCGGACGAGACCTCGGTGTCTCGCCTGCGTGATAATTGGACCAAGTCCCAGACCACTGTTTCTCTGATAACAGATTCTCTGGTTTCGGTGCACCGTTTCCAGCGGCTGCGGCCGTATCGCGCGCATGCGTCCCCTATTCTCTTGCGCCTCGCCGCCCCGACGTCTCATCTCCTCTTTGAAGAGGTCGTAAAGATAATACCCACATGCTAGCTCGGCAGCACATCAGTATGGAAAATTTATCCAGATTCCATTTCAATGGAGATCGTTCGGTACGATTAATTAACTCGATGGACGAATCAGGATTGCAAGCGGCCATCATGAGGGCCGCTGGCATCAGCAGCATCCGCTCGCGGACGGCAAGCCCTATTGTCATTGTTTACGAGTAACATATCGTGCTCGGCTCTCGAGAAATGGACGCGGCTCCGTTTACACGTGGTAATTAGAGCAGACTTTTCATCGTTCGGATGAAAAGGACAATGCGCGCGCGTATTCGGAACGGGATTAATTTACCTGGGTAAACCGAAACGCGATTGAAAGCGAATCGCGCAATTAGCTGGGTAACATTGTTATAAATATGTTACAAATATTTCCAACAATCTTTAGCTATCTTTCAGATATCCTTTTAAATTATATTCGTACGTTAATTTATATAAATTTATATAATTTAATTCAACGGTTCCATAGTTGATAATTAATTATTATTATAAATTATTTATATATTTCCTTTATAATAATGTATATAAACGTAATAATATGCTCTGCATCATATTATTATGAGGGATTTAAGATTCCATTTGCTAAAAGGAAATCGTTGTGCTGACAATGGTCTCTTCAGGGATCATTTCGGTGTACCTAAGACCCGGTCGTACCTCACGCTCTTTTAGTTAACTACGAGTCGGGTCACTTTAAGCCGTGGTTTCCCCCATTCCAAATATCCCTGTCTTTATGATCCATAAAGGGACGAAACTCGCTTTTAGTGGCTATTACACGAATCTCTGGCTCGGTGTAACATTTACGGCTTACGCACTGCGTGTGCGGCAGTCGTTAAAACATATCGCGTGGTTTGCGTGCTCTCGGTACGTGAGTTCTCCTTTACGCTTATAATTAACGTGTTGTCATTTTACTTCGCGATCCTTCTTCAGTTCTTTTAAACGTCTAATATATCTATATTCAGCATTATCGCCGTTAGAATAAATTTTTAACTGTCTTGACATAAAAATACTTTCAACGGAAAAATCGATCAAAAGGGATCATCTTTCAAAACTCACGGCAACTTGGATTAGTCTCATTTTACGACATTTCTTAGAGTTCTAAAAAAGATTTCTACCCGACCCTCGGTCACGTTGTGCATGATCCTTTACGTTGATTCGATTCTTTCGTACAAATGTGCAACGGATACGATGTATGTAAAATATACGAGGGCATAGGAAATATATCGTCGTGTCGGGGTTCTTTGAGAGAAATCACGCGTAGGCGCACGCGAGGCCTCGTTCAAGCCTCGTATCGCAGAGAGAATCCGCGACTTATTAGGCGCCGACGCCAGCTCAATTTGCGGCCTCTATTAGTATGAGAATCTAGTTCGTTTGCTAGACCGATTATCTAGCCCGTACCTACCATCGATCTATCCATCACGCCCCGATGTAATAGATGTCTTTGTCTTTACATGAGAGAAGGATAAATGCTGAAAGTAAAGAATCGAGACAATTCGATATCTTACATACTCTCTAAATCTCATGGAGTGAAATCTCATTCGAAGAGACTGAAAATTGAGCCAATCTTGAAAAAAAGAGTGAAAATATTCTAAGTGTATATGCGCTCTAGTATTTTCACTCATTTCAAATCATTTTCGCTCAATTTTCAGTCTCTTCAAATGAGATTTTCTTGTTCAAGTGGCGTATTTTCATTCTTATTTTCAAAACTAATTCAATTTTTCAGTCTGTTTTTAATTTCAATCTGTTATTCTGTGAAGAATAAGAATCGAACATTTTTTCAAATTTTTCCTCTCATTGTCGAACTCTATTTTTATTTTACTAGTGCATATTCAGTAGTGTTACATTAAAAGAAGAATTTTAATTTAAAAAATATAAATTTTATTTAAACTAATCGAAATTGATACAAATTAAGGGAGGTTTTAAACTAAATCTTAATATCCCAACATCGAAGAGCAATATAAACGATCTGTAATATACGAATCCGTTCTGTAATATACAGCGTACAATATTTGCATATTTGTACATGTTTATTCATACAATAATTTAAAAGATTATGTAAATCGTCTTTCAAATATCGACTATAAATTTCTTAGCATTTTTGAGACTTTAATAAAGAAAGAAAGGAGAGAATTTCTCTAATCCGTGGCTGTATGCACATATATTTCTTTAATCGATTATGATAAACGATTCGTATAACTCGCGATACAAGTATAATTGGAAACAAACAGAAAATATTATCTAGAGGATCATATCCCGCTCTTACTTTCTCCCTCTCTTTCTATTTGACTGAAATGATCTTTGTCAGAATTTATTGCATCAACGAGTTGATTATCAAGGAGTCGATCAGAATTTACGCACCTGAGCGATCTCATGCACGACCAAACACTTTTTACGCTTCCCTCGTCAGTGTCTATGAATATTAATAAGGTTAGCGGATCGACGAAATCCTCAACGCGCTGGAAGATATTTCTTCTATGGGACGCAGTATTGCATCGAATTCAATTAATTACTCCGATCGATTCTTACAAGTAGGCGGTTCGTGCAATAATCATTTTAACCTTGTTGCAAAATTTATAATCACAAAAAAATGAAATAATGAAATTTTCTCACATACGATTAATCTTTCTATTTTTAGCGTAAATCAATCACTTCATTCTTAGCTTCTTCAATCCCCGTATTTTATTTAAGAAGAAAAATGTTGCTAACATAATTAAAATGACAGAATATTAAAGTAGAGACGAGATTGAGAAGGGGGCTAAAAATAGAAACAAAAATGTAAATGAATCAATAGAATTTGCAAAGTTAACGACAATCTCTTCGTTGTAATCGAACCTCTATATTCTTACCGTCTTTTTCTAATTGTTGGGTTTTGATTTTTGGATGTCTGTATTTTTCTCAAGAAGCTCACGAGTCACTTCTATCGATACATTGACCGCACAATTAAAGTGATTCACGTGGTGTAAATTTCATCTCGCTTCTTCGAACACCATCTCTCCTGTATGCGAGCGATCGAGGAGTGTACAGAGAACTCTTCTCTTGCGCGGAAATAATTATTCGTGGCAATTAACCGCGTATGTAATTAACTGATAAATTGATGCGTTAACTGCTCGCCATTACGCACATTCAAGATTGATCGTATGCGAGATCGGCCGATATTTAAATCAAAAGCAATTTACGGAACGTTCGTACGCGGGACGCGTACGGTATAACCCGTCTACTTTCATACGCGAACCGTGCAAACTTGAGATATTTTATCGAGAGTCGGCTCGCTTACAGAAACATCTCGGAGATATATGTATAACTCGCGCGATATAAATCTATCGTTCTTTGTTGCGACGGGAACTAATAAAGTAAAGGAACGATTATTACAATGTACATATTTGCGTGGCGAGTGTCATTTGATCCTATATTTACGAGTTAAAAGTAGATTCTCATTTATACGCCACAACTATCCTAATCTTATTCTTCATCGAAATCACGCTATAAATCAGCGATTGGTCATGCTCGATTAGATCGCATATTACGTCCGGAAACCTATTATTACATTTCGTAAATCCTTCCAGACGCGCATGCCGTCGCGTATCACGGCTAAGTAGAACGCACACAGTACGTGCCCTTCGAGAGATAATTATCTACTATTATTTATTTACCGATATTACAAGTACCAGCCGATCCCGTTGAGCCGCGACGCTGGAAATCGCGCGGTTACTGTCCAGAGAATTCCATTAGAAAGGAAAACGTAACTGTCTCTCGTGTATTTCGAAACTTCCGGTATAATTAACGCACAAGTTGGTACGCGCAGGCGGATTTCTCACCCACCACGCGATTCCTCTTCCTCGCCCGCTTACCCGCGCCTCGTGGATGACATTAATAAACACCTATTACGCGCAGAACGACGTCGTCGTTCCTCATCGTAAAACTGTTCGCGATGAGAAACGGCCGTGGACGTGAGAAATTATCGTCTTAAAACGGGAATCGCGGGGGCAAGGGGGAATTGCGTGCAATTAATTAATAGAGAAATTATTTATTAAAATACTGCGTCCCTGACAGTATAATTGGAGGTTCTATAAATTTTTAAACATGAATCCGTCTTGGGCAATTTCGTGAGAAGGCAAGAAAAATGGGTGCAAATCATTATTTATTGCGAATTTATTTATTGCAGACTGCCTAAAAATATTATTATTTTCATGTGCATTAATGAAGCTTATTATTAATGAGAGCTCATTATTAAAAGAAAACAATATCTATTTCGCATTACAATTGAATGATCAACAATAGCAGTTGTATACTTACATTAGCAATTACTAATAGATCGTGAACTCTCGTAGCAGCTTTTATTGTATCGTAAATCACTCGGTCAAGAATAGATAAAATATTTCTCTCTATACTACATCGTATTTCATTTAATGACACAAATCGTTGTAATGATGGTATCATTTTTTTCGCGAGAGATACAGCGGAATGCATTTCAGTCGAACTAATTGGAACAATAATTATTTATGCATACCAAGATAAACTAATCATTGTATTTTATCGAAGATATTATCGGTACAAACAAGTAATAGTTGGATAATTATCGAATTGATTGATCGCCGAGAGCGATCTCGAGTTTTAAAAAATAGATAAATCTTCTTAATTGCGACGCAAAGGAACGATACGGATCAATTTCCCATCTGCGTCCTCGTGCAGAGTCAATCCCATCTCTTGCAACGCGGGATTGTCTGGCACGCCTGTTTTTTTACAATTTTTAATAATTTCTTGATTCTCAGGGTTTCCCTCGCACAGATTTCTCAAAGCGAGAATGGTCCATTGTAAGATAACTGCGTAAAAATTGTCAATAGAAAAGCGAACAAAAATAAAAAAAAGAATGAAATTCAATTACACTTACGCGGATTCCTCGCGTCTATGTTACAACAATCCAGAAGCAATGGAATTCCATCTATTTCGCGAAACTGGAATCATATATTATCATTATGCCTTTTTATTTGAAATATCTCTCACGAAGACTCACTAACACTATTAGATATCAGAGGACTAAAGTAACTTAACTCCTTGAGTTAAATAATATTTTGTTATTTCAACTTCCATGTGTGTCAAATAACGCAATCTAATTTTATTATGATTGAATTATACTTAGTTTCAAAATAAACGTCCGTATTAATATATATACTTAGTAAATAATAAACTAAATGAATCAAATTCAATACATTTCTCGAATTATATTGTTCAAGTTAACGATATATTCAGTAAAAGTGGACTTATACAGAAATAATTAAAAATAATTTAAAGTATAATTTGACACTATGAATTTAAGGGAACATCTTTGTCTAGTCTACACGAATGATCGAATGTTATAATGTCAATATATCCATACCAACAACAGATTTATCATAACCGATGAGCAGTAAAAAAGTCATCTGCATCTTACTATCGTGACTACGATGTTCATGTCATCCTTGATACTAGGAGACTGAATTAATATTCCGCCCGCAGACTCGAGTTTCCGCTCTGATTCATCATAACTAATTTATCTGTCAATACGCATGCGACGTGAACTTTGTCATCTCGCAGATCCGTTAAATTTGCAACGCGTATATCAGATTTCGATCATCTTGCTACATCTCTCAGTCAGATGGAACACTTAATTTCGCTTTGTCCAACACGACAGGCCGCGTGCTATTGCGTATCTTTTGTTCGCGTATTCCGTATCATCCGCACGCGAGATGTAATCAGCGAGAGAGAAATATCGATTTACCGTACATGCATAGCGCACAACCGTGGCGCGCAACAAAAAGCCAAATTTATATTTTGCAAGGTTCTCTATGTTTGAAAATAACCTACCATCATTCACGAGGTACAATTTTAATCCTTTGAATACGGAACAACGTGACGCAAGCGTTCTGTGTGGCCAGAACTCAGCGCTGTGGCTTCTTTTTTTCTTCGTATGAAGCTTAAGACCAAGTGATTTCGTAACATATAGCTGAATATAGGACTTTTGCTAAAATACTTGCGTTTTTCTTAAGCTTGTAATATACTATTTATTTGTAGAAATTAATTAATTTGTAAATAAATTACAATAAATAGATAATTAATTTTTAGTAAATAATTAAAAAGAATTTAAAGGTATCAATAAGACAATAAGTTTGTATAAAATATCTAATAATACAATCTGCGCAATTCTTTTATGATAAAAGAAAAGAATTTAAATCGTGATTAAGAAAAGGAATGAATAAAGAATAACGAATTTTTAATTTAAAATTATTATTAATATTATTAATATTATTATTACTTTTAGTTCATAAATTTAAATGTAATAAATTTAAATTTATGAAATGAATTATGAATAATATTATTAAGAATAACTAAACATGTGCGTATATATACCTTTGTCATATCTTCTTTTTCTATTTCTTGTTTTATTATTTATATATCGATTGTCACATACTCAAAACTTGACATTCTAATTCCTCTCGCGACCATTACGAGGCGTGCTTTAACGGTATACCCGTGGAAAAAAAACGCTTGAGATAAATAAGAAATGTTTCTTATCGACTTTAGATAAATTTTATAAAAATTTTACATTCCCCTTTCTTTTTTAAGAATAAAATATATTAACATAAAATATAATTGCACTTACCAAATCTTGACACATTTTGTTCTTGTGTACTACATTTGCAATGACTTGTATTAGTCCCGCTTTGAAGCCATATGCAGGATGTTCCTGTGGATCACAATTTGCCGCTGTTGCTTCAGATTTCTCGATATCATTTATATTTGAGCATACATTTATAGTTCTCCTTTGGGTATTAGGTGCCACTTGATTTAAATTTGTTATTGGAGTAAAATAATTGTCTGTTTCTTTTCCCATCATATGTAACGACATCAAAAGATCTATAAATATAATTATATTATTTTTACATTCAATCAGATTGTACCGAAAACTGATGTACTTACATTTACAATTAATAAGCAAACTCCTGACATTTTCTGAGAGCTTACATTGTGTAGTAAGAAGTCCCAGAATATTAAGAATAAGAATAATTTCTGTAGGATCTATGCTATTCACGTATGTGTTCACGGTTTTTAAAATGAGATCACTTTTTTTGCAAAATGTTAATGTTAAAAATTCAGCCTGATCCTCTGTGAGCACTGTATTAAAATCAGATTGCCAAGCATTCCAAACTTCATCATAGATAATTTTAAGTAAATCTAACTTTTCATTCACAGTTATATTGTTATATACATCTTCAAATATATTTGGTTGATGTAACAAGAATAACAATGCATCTTTTGCAGATGTAAAACCTTCTTTGGCAGGTTTTAATAATTGTAAAAATATATCTTTCTTCTCCATTGTGAAATAGTTGTGGCATAATTTTTTTAATGCATTGTGCACATAAATACAAGCTGCATTAGCCAGTAATCTATTATCAGACTGCATGCGACTCCTAAAAATAATTTTTTATTTTTTATTTTTAGCAAATTATAAAAGAAGATCAAAATAAGTTTTATGCACTTATATGTAATTATATATAAATTTACAGAATAGCTTGTTTCAGGTTATCGCAATTTAAATATCTTAGAATATCCTCTTCTGCAGATGTAATATTTGGACAGGCATATGTAAATAAATTACATAAAAATTGGATACTGAGCCTAAAGATATCCAATTCATTGTCAATTAAATGGTAAGTGGATTTTCCATGAATCTTAATGTAATCTACAGTCCATTCTATGACTCCGTTATAAGGAAAATGAGAATCATGTGGATAATCACAGTTTTTTCTTTGTTTGCATAAATCACTTTCAACTAATTCATTATATAAATTTTTACTGTATTTAACAGATTCTACGTTTTCTATCCTATGTTGTTTATGTTTGTAACTATCAAGACAAGAGTTTCCCAGACATTTCAAGCATAAAATTATAATCGTATCCGGAGTGACTTCGCTTAAGAGTACTTGACACATTTGTGCTAAGATACTTGCATCAAGTATCGTCCTGAAACATAATAATTATCATATACAATTATCTGTCAACTGACAACTTATAAACATTGTTACAAACATACTCTGACTCTTGTCTGACAAAATGCTTTGGTTTGACGTTTTGTAGTAACTGATCCCAGTCTTTTTCATTTATAATCGTTTTTAATTTTTGCGAATCAATGTGTGCCGTCATTTTTAATAAAATTGCACTGTTTATTACACGGACAAAGCTTTTCATAAATACGTGTCAATTGATAAATCAACAGAGCATGAGAATGTGAATGTAGTTGAATATAGTCCTCCTTTTCTGAGCGAACTCTGTACACTGATGTGCACGTTGAACTATTTACCCACGGATATTTCCAGTGGATAACATCCAGCGATCTTCGATTTCGTTTTATCATATCAGTGGCCTAGTTTCCACTGAGGGTTTAAATCGGATCAGAATGTAAAAACCAACTACAATCGAATATTCTCTTGTCGTTCAATTGTAATAGAGGAATACTCGACTGTAATTGATTGGTTCTTACATTCTGATTCAATTTAAACCTTTGATGGAAACTAGGCTAGAGATTGTGTTATGTATGTACAATACATTAATTGTTATAGATTGTTCCATTCTATTCCACGCTATAATATTCATAAAATATAATTACGTAATAAATGCATTATAAAAATTAAAATAATTTCTAAAAAAGATATTAAAAATATATAAATATAAAGCGGAATATATTTAATATTCTGTGAACATAAAATTGACACAAAATAGAATCAAATAATATACATAACGTAGAAAATGAATCGAAAATCATGATGTATTACCCGACGAACACATCCGCTAGATAGTTCAATGTGCACGTTCTGTGTACATAGAGGTCTCAGTAAACGAATTCTCTCCATTCCATTTTAAACACTGAATAATTGTGATACAAGTTTAAATCGATAGAAATAAATTTAATTAAACAAGAGAAATCTTATATACACATCTGAGTCTGTAAACCGCGCGCCAAAATCTTTTTAGGTTTTGAAACGCAATTATAAATAGAACTAGTGATATCACTTAATAAATTGACAAGCAATTTAATAATTATTTATAACAAGCATCTTTATAAGAATATTAATAATCTAGATGTTAACGAGAATTATAAATCTGCAAAAGTTTATGTTAGACATGTCCACTGAGTCTATTTTCAGGTTTCACATTGTCAGATAACTCTCAGATTTCTCTCTGGATCTGGAGGTAGTGGAGATACCATGTAACGTTACGCTACTGCTGTTCCAGTGTAATTATTCATTACACTCTTCTTCATTCTCCGTGACTAGCGTTTGTGACAAGTCGGTGTTTTATACTTTTGCGCTTGATTTTAGTAAAGACAAAACATTAAAGGTAAATTTATAATTTAGTTTGAAAACAATTTACATTAAATATCACATATATCATCATACTTATGTTACAGTCACAGAATACTCTGTTTCGTTTTGCCATGTCATTCTTTGTTAACTGACTTTCAGTTTGTTATTCTGTTAGTTTGTACTTTTATTCATTTTTATTAATACTCGAATATTCTGTCGTGCATTATAATTACATATAATAATAGATGTTTTAATTTTTTTAACTTTATTGAATTTATTTGTATCATCTTTAGTCGCGCTTAACCTCAAACTTGTTTTCTATAGAGTGCTATGACGTTTAATGTTTGCTCTGTAATCTTAATTTTACATTATTTTCTTGACAATTTGAAATTAAACAGATAATTCAAATATAAAATAGTTAAAAGCATCAGTTTACATATGTTTACATAACCTATAGTTGAATCTTGTTATTCATTGCAACTACTGAAAATTTATAGTTCACATTTTGTATATTTTCAATACTCGCAATAACAAATAGTTTACATCTCTAACTTGTTCATCTATCTATTTCAAGATGTTTCTAACACGTTCTGAATACGATCGTGGAGTAAACACCTTCTCACCAGAAGGAAGATTATTTCAAGTCGAATATGCCATAGAAGCCATAAAGCTCGGCTCTACTGCCATTGGAATTGCAACAACAGAAGGAGTTGTTCTGGTAGTGGAGAAACGTATTACTTCAACTTTAATGGAACCAACCACTGTAGAAAAAATTGTAGAAATCGATAAACATATAGGATGTGCAGCATCTGGTTTAATGGCCGATTCACGAACAATGATCGATAGAGCTCGAGTTGAATGCCAGAATCATTGGTTTGTCTACAATGAAAAAATGACAGTGGAGTCGACTGCTCAAGCTGTATCTAATTTAGCTATACAGTTTGGAGACAGCGATGATGATGGCACTGCCATGTCTAGACCATTTGGTGTAGCAATGTTATTTGCGGGGATTGATGAGAAAGGTCCACAACTGTATCACATGGATCCATCTGGTACGTTTGTTCAATTTGATGCAAAAGCCATAGGATCTGGTAGTGAAGGAGCTCAACAAAATCTTCAAGAAGTATATCATAAGGTAATTTGCGTTATTATTGAATTGAACAATGTTTGTTGACATTATGTATTAAATGAATATTATTCTTACAGTCCATGACGCTCAAGGAAGCATTGAAAGCTGCGCTGACAATATTGAAACAAGTAATGGAAGAAAAACTGAACGATACCAATATTGAAGTGATGACAATGACGCCTGGACAATTATTTCACATGTTTAGCAAGGCAGAATTACAAGAGGTGATTAAAGATATTGCTTAAAAAGCTATATTATACGTATGAGTTAAACGATTTCACCGGATCATGAAGAAACAAATTTCTTAAATAGCGTGTAATGCAAATGTAAATTATATCTCTACTTTACATACGGAGCAAATACTTTACGTCTGTATATTTAATATTTTCATTTATCGTCCTTAAAGAGAAAATATTACGAAAAAAGAAAATATGAAGTGGATTTATATTGCCTTTCATGTTGCATTCCTCTAATCAGCTTCCTTTAATTATTTTTATACTGACACTTTATTTTTTCTTAAAATTTCAATATATAAACAATTTAATGAAAATACATATGTGTATATATTTTTATTTAAAAAATGTCGATTCTGTATTGATAAAAAAATCTGTTAAAGATAAAAGTGATTAAAAAAATAAAATAAAAATGTACAAGTGGTAGGACAATTTATATTTCAATACACATATCTATATAAAATTAAATTGAAATAATTTACTCCAATTTATTTTATTTAGCTGATAGACTTCAATGCCACATCGGATGAGACTTTCATAAGACCAACAGCCGATAACTTCTTGCCAAACCTTTCCCAGCCATCTACGTCCCTCAAAGGATAAATAGTCGTTCTAAATGCCTTTCTCCAGGTATTCCTATGTTCCTTAATCTTTCCAATCCTGTATGTATTTTTATACATTGTTTCATTTTCCTATATTGTTTTTTGTCAATAAGAATATTGATTAGTATTTGGATAAATATAAAATAAACTTTAATTTGCGAGTTCATATAGATTAATATATTAAAATAATACATGGTATACAACACACACACACACACACACACACACACACACACACACACACACACACACACACCACACACACACACACAACACCACACACACACCAACAC